>JACSEG010000108.1_pt1 | contig 16118 bp, 14 predicted proteins | sample 8225521 | NCBI WGS metagenome assembly JACSEG01 (sample SAMN15705060, study PRJNA637333) | viral metagenome | isolation source: viral RNA from sea star tissue | host: Pisaster ochraceus | place: USA:Santa Cruz | collected 2018
TGTTTGGAGAGCTGGTGAAAGGGTCGCCTGCGTTATATTGAATCCGTCCCTGACGAGATGATTCAAAAGGGTTTCATGGCTGTTGATTCTGTGGCTGCGAATTATGCGTTTAATGGCTTTTAGACGCTGCATTCGTTCTTTCACGATTTCACCTTGTGTTAAATAAATATACCATTCTGATGCATAAATATAGGGCGAATGCAATCTTTATTCAATGCCGATACTGAGTCCGCCAGGGATTGCCGGAGCGACGATAGTGCCAATAAATACTAATAATACCAATAAATGCTAATAATAAATGACGAATGGATCGTGTAGCTGATCCCATACCTGCTTTTTTATTCCGGGGAAATCTTCAAAACCGTTTACGTTGGGTATCAGCCGCAGGCTGTAGTGTTCCAAAAGGCCGTTGATTACCTCGAGGTCGGGATTGCGGTATTCTCCCGTCACGGAGAAACTCAAACTGAATATTCCTTTCTTTTGGGGTTCGATGAGAATGGTCGCCGGAAGGTTGATATTCAGTTTGTTGCCGAACATGAGTTCCAAACCTATGCTGCTGCTGTTCCTGCGTATAATCCAGCTGCAACCGGGGAGAAGGATATTTTTTTCCGACGAAATTGTAGCCGGTTCCACCGTAATCTCGCGCCCGGTACCGTCGCTGTTTACGCTCCTGAGCCGGATGATGTCCCGGGCATGTAAATCGTCCCACAGGTTGATCATTTGTGGTATGTAGCGCAGCACTTTTTCGCCTTCTTTCATCCACGGATGTTGTATGTAACTATCGATATAAATATGGTTGAGATTTTCAATTTGCAGATAGTCGTTGACAATGCGCCCGGATATTTGAGATTGGGGGATGTTTAGATGGAGGGTCTGCCTGAGTCCCCTGCTGTGTTCGGATTCGATGGCAAAGGCAGATTCTACTTTGAACCCGGTTTTGTGGGCCTTGGCGCCGTTGGCGAGAATGACCCTTGAGGTCATGCCCTTTCCCAGTTTTATATGGCCATTTTGATTTTGTATGCGACTCATGTTGCCGTTTTCAAACAGTAGTTCGAAATCGTTTTCCTTTATAAAGGCCCGGCCCAGCATGCTACAGGTTACTTCCCGCTGCGGTCGCGGATTTTCAACCCGCTGTTCGGGATGAAAATCCAGGGATATGCTGGAAAACGATGGCTTCTTTTTTTTATGTGCGGGTATGAGTTGCGCGATAAAATTCGGCGCCATGTACGGAGGATCCAGGCATACCGGTTCAATACCCCTGTTCACAAGTTCCAAAAGTTTTTTGGAACCCTTGTGATCGGGTTCTGCGGGCACCGAATAGCGAAGCATATTAATTCCCCCGGATCCGGAATCGAAACTTTGCTTTCTGGAGGAAAGGTACGCCAGTACATCCAGTGATTGGTCGAGCTGATTGTCGCCGTTGTCCGGAGGGAAGAAAACCAAAAGCTGACAATTCCCGGATTGGCTTGTCAAGCCCGTGGTGGACATTTTGCTCAAACTGCGAATGGCCTGCCTGATTTGCCCCATTACCCTGCCGCCGGCATTTCCATGGGGAAGGTGGGTGTGCACTACGTCAATCGAAGGTACGAACAGCTTGTCGTCGGTAATAAAATACAGTGGTTTGAACCTGTCGCCCTGGAACCCGGCCAGGAGCATTTGTTTGCTGATACTGAGGTACGCTTCCCGGGCTTCGGTGCGGAAATAATCGTGCCAGCGGGGCAGGAATATAGGGGAAATGTCCGGGAAAATCTTTTTTATCCGCTTTGTCGCCTGGCGCAGTTCGCGTTCCAGGTCTTTTTTTATTACAATTCCGTCGAAGGAGGCACTGTAGCTGTCGGGAAAAATATTCACCTTTCCCGATTTAATAAACGGAGCGAGCTGCTCCATAGTCGCCTCCGGCAAGTTTTCAAGCAGCTTGACCGTCGATCTGAATGCCAGCCTCAGATCCAGTTTCGCATTGTTTTCGTGGAGGAAATGAAGAATTCGGGGGAAAAATTCCTCGGCCGATTTGCGGTCGTACAATGAAAACACTGGAATTATATGATATTTTATACCCACAGTTCTTTGTACCACAAAAATTATGAATAGTCAGGCCGTTTTTTTATTGATGTTTCTAAAAACTTCTAGTATTGTAATGTCAATCTAAAGACATCTTGATAGAGTCTCAAATATGAAACTTCTGTGCCATACGAGAGTATAGAGGTTACTATGGGACAAAATCTCACAAGAGAGGAAAGATTTTATGGCAAAACAATTGCAGTTCAATGAAGAAGCACGCCGGAGTCTGCTTCGTGGTGTGGAGAAACTTTCCAATGCGGTGAAGGTAACACTGGGCCCCAAGGGACGCACCGTTCTGTTGGACAAGAAATTTGGTGCTCCTACAGTAACCAAGGATGGTGTTTCCGTCGCAAAGGAAATTGAGCTGGAAGACAGCTTTGAAAACATGGGCGCCCAGCTTCTGAAGGAAGTGGCAACCAAAACCAATGACGTGGCCGGCGACGGTACAACTACCGCCACGGTTCTGGCGTACAGCATAGTGCGCGAAGGTTTGAAATCCGTCGCGGCGGGCATCAATCCTATGGGCCTTAAGCGCGGTATCGACAAAGCGGTAGAATCCGCGGTTGTGGAAATCCGCAAACTCAAAAAGGATATCAAGGATAAGGAAGAAATTGCCCAGGTGGCGGCTATTTCGGCCAATAACGACATGGAAATCGGCGAGGAAATCGCCAATGCCATGGAAAAAGTCGGCAAAGACGGGGTTATTACCGTCGAAGAAAGCAAAACCATCGACACCACTGTGGATTTCGTCGAAGGAATGCAGTTTGACCGCGGATATCTCTCGGCGTACTTCGCGACCAACCGCGATACAATGACCACTGTCCTGGAAAATCCCTATATCCTCATTCACGACAAAAAAATCAGCACAATGAAGGATCTTCTTCCCGTTTTGGAAAAGATCGCTCAAAGCGGCAAGAGCCTGCTGATCATTGCCGAAGACGTAGACGGCGAAGCCCTGTCCACACTTGTGGTAAACAGTATCCGGGGAACCATTAACGTCTGCGCTGTCAAGGCTCCGGGTTTCGGCGATAGAAGAAAGGCCATGCTTGAGGATATCGCCATTCTCACCAGTGGCACGGTAATCAGCGAAGAATTGGGGATGAAGCTGGAAAACGCCGATATCTCCATGCTGGGAACTGCCAAGAGCGTAAAGGTGGACAAGGAAAACACCACCATTATTAACGGCGAAGGCAAAGCTTCGGATATAAAGGATCGCATAGCCCAGATCAAGGCCCAAATAGAAGAAACCTCTTCGGACTACGATCGCGAGAAATTGCAGGAGCGGCTCGCCAAGCTCGCCGGAGGCGTTGCGGTAATCAACGTAGGAGCCGCCACCGAAGTAGAGCTCAAGGAAAAGAAGCACAGGGTAGAAGACGCATTGTCGGCAACCCGGGCGGCCATTGAGGAAGGAATTATTCCCGGTGGCGGGGCAACCCTTATTCAAGTGGTTCCCGGACTGGAAAAACAGGATTTGGACGATCTCGCCGAAGACGAACGGATCGGTTTCAAGATCGTTATCCGCTCGTTGGAAGAGCCCATTCGCCAGATTGCCGTAAACGCCGGTCTGGACGGAGCCGTGGTCGCAAACCAGGCCAAGGCTGAAAAGAAGGGCATTGGTTTCGATGCGCATAAAATGGAATGGACCGATATGGTCAAGGCGGGAATTATCGACCCCGCAAAGGTCGCCCGGTCTGCTCTTCAAAACGCCGGCTCCATCGCGGGTCTGCTGCTTACCACCGAGTGTTCCATAACCGACCTTCCCGAAAAGGAAGAGCCTGGGGCAGGAGGCGGCGGCGCTCCCGGAATGGGCGGAATGCCGATGATGTAACGCCTTGGGCGGCTGCAGGTTGTCGAAGTGTGTAAACGCTGCGTTGCCAAACATTGCCTTTGGTATGGCAAATTCTGGCATGGCGATTTTCCCCAGCCGCCCAAAAATAATTTTTGCAGTAAAATTGGACTCGCTGCGGTAGTTTGTGATACTATCTGCTCATGAAGCGGGAAGATTACCTGTTTACCATTGGTTTTAAAGACGACGAGTCAATTGTGGATAAGCGCTGGAGGGCAAAATACAAAGGCCTTTCCACCGTTGAACTGTATGAGGCGGGGCTGTATAAGCCCGCCGCTGCGTCGGCTCTTTGGGAAGCAGAGCGGGGAGACCGTGCCGGGCTGGAAGAGCTGATCCGGCGATTCAAGCGGGACTTTGGCGATGAGTACAGCGAACAGAGCCTTCGCAGGGACTACGGGCTGACCCAAAAGCCTCTCGAGGCTGGCAAGGTTCTTGCTTTTTAGTTCCGGCTTCAGATTGAGCATCCTTGACTGCAGGTAGCCTACGTGCTATTTTTGCTCGAATCTCAATCAATACTATTGTATGTAAGGAAGAATAATCATGTTATCTCTTTTCGAGTCTTTTAATCTGCTTCAGACAGCGGCTACACCTGCCACCGGCTCAACCCAGATGATTCCAACATTGGTAATGTTTGGACTGGTCTTTCTGATCTTTTATTTTCTGATTATCAGGCCCCAGAACAAACGTCAGAAAGAAACCAAAAAAATGCTGGCGGATCTGAAAAAGGGCGATAAAATTCAGACCATCGGTGGTATTCGCGCATCCATTTTCTCGGTTAAGGAAGATACGGTTATCGTTGAGATTCACGACGGCACCAAGATGGAATTCGTGCGCAGTGCTATTGCCAACATCATAAATCCTGAAGAAAAAGCTGTTGAAAAAGCAGATAAAAGCAAAAAAGACGGCGAAGACAAATAAAGAACCCGGGGACAAAAAAGCCGCGGCAGGCCCTGTCCAGGGCCGGCCGTGGCTCTCTGTATTTGTAAAGCTTCGTTTTGGAGAAAGGTATGAATAAACGATTTCGATTTATCTTTCTTCTCGTTGTTATCGGTGTTGCCGCACTCCTTCTGTATCCCACAGTAAACTGGTATTTTCTGGTTCCTGAAGATGTGCAAACCATTACCTCCGGTTCACGGGAAGAAATTCGGCGCTATGCCCAAAATCAGGCGCGGTCTGACATGCAATTGCTTCGCGCCGCCGCAGACGGCGATGCCTTGCCCGCCGGATTGGAATACATGGCAGACAGGGCGAAGTATTTTTACCGTTTGGAGGACAGGGAAATCCCGTCTCCCTGGACGGTGAGCGATGTGCTCTCGGTATTCAGAAGCGAAGATGAAGCTTTGAGAAACATTCAGGAATATTATCGCGAGAAGATTCTCGAGCTGAAGGATCAGAAAAACAAAATTATAAATCTGGGTTTGGACTTGAGCGGCGGTATAAATGTCGTTTTGGAGGCGGATGAAGCGAGTCTGGCCGAACGCCTGGGCAGAACCCCCGAGGAAGAAGAAGTTGCCCAGGCAATAGACCTCGCGATGGAAATTCTCAACAACAGGATAGACAGCTTCGGAGTCACCGAACCGGTTATACGCCGGCAGGAAAGCTCCAATCGCATAGAAATTGAAATTCCCGGCGACAACGATCCCGAACGGGTGAACGCCTTTCTCAGGGGTAGCGGAAGTCTCACTTTGCAGATTGTGGACGAAGAGGCGACGAGCCAGGTACAGGAATACGCAACCCGATTCCGGGCGGATAACAATATAGACTGGGATCCAGCCCAGGATCCCGTCCCCGATTTTATTCTGGCGGGAACCCGGGTACGGCCGTATGTTCAAAAGGACGAGTACGAAATAGATTATGTAGTTCGCCATATCGTTACCCGCGAAGATGCCGCCAGCGTACTGGACGGTTCCTATATTGAGGAAGCCGATACTTCCACCGTGCAACTCACCGGGCGGCCCACGACGGTTTTCCGAATGGATAAAGAAGGCGCCGAGTTGTTCCATCAGCTGACCCGGGACAACGTGGGATCCAGCATGGCCATTGTCATGGACGGCAAAGTACGCGCCTATGCAACAATCAGCGAGGAAATTGCCGGCGGCGCGGTGCAAATTACCGGTTTTACCGTCGAGGAATCCCAAAATATCGCCCGGGTATTGCAAACCGCGGCATTGCCCATAGATCTTGTGGTGGTTAACCAGCAAAGAGTCGGTGCGAGTCTGGGAAGGGACGCCGTGACTGCAGGTGTGAATGCCATACTGTACGGTTTGATTGCCGTAGTTGTATTTATGTTGTTTTACTACAAGGGCGCGGGGATTATTGCGAATTTGGGACTGGGACTCAATCTCTTTTTTATTATTTCCCTTCTTTCGGCATTTAACCTCACGCTAACCTTGACCAGCATTGCTGGCCTCATACTTACGGTGGGAATGGCGGTGGATGCCAACGTAATAATTTTTGAGCGCATAAAGGAAGAATATCGCTTGGGCAAATCCGCAGCGGCTTCGGTGGAAGCGGGATACAAGAAGGCGTTCTTGACCATTATGGATGCGAATCTCACAACGGGAATCGCGGCGGTGTTGCTTTCATTTCTGGGCACCGGACCAATTCAGGGCTTTGCGGTCACTTTGAGCGTCGGTATTTTCTCCTCGGTGTTCACTGCGTTGTGGGTCACGCGACTCTTCTTTTCAATTACCATTGACGGCTTGGGTCTTCAGAAGCTGAGCATCAGCTGGGGGAAGAGATAATGAAAAAGACCATACAATTTACGAAAATCCGTTTTGTTATGATTTCCGTTTCACTGGCACTGCTTGGGGCGGGACTCACCGGGACTATTTTGCGGGGCGGTTTTAATCTCGGAATTGACTTTCGCGCCGGATTGAGCCTTCAGGTAGAAATCGGAGGCGACGGTGTGGGGACGGCGGAGATTCGCCAGGCGTTGTCGGGATTTGATACCCTGCAGGTTCAGGAACTGGGTGCAGTCGACCTTCAAAGATTTTCACTGCGGATCCAGGACAACGGCGACCTGGAGGATTTTTCCAATGCAATGCGGGAAGAAATCAGCGCGGCTCTGGTTGCGGAATTCGGCCCGGGAAATGTTGAAATTTTGGCCGATGACTACGTCGAGCCACGGTTTGCCAAAGATTTGGCGGTAAACGCCACCTTGCTGGTGGTTGTAGCAATGGCCTTTATTTTGCTTTACCTGTGGGTGCGGTTTCGCTTCGCCTACGCCATCAGTTCTCTGGCGGCGCTGGTGCACGATATTGCTTTTATGGTTTTGTTTATCGGCAGTTTTCAGATAGAGGTGACTTCGGCGACAATCGCCGCAGTGCTGACTATCATTGGTTATTCACTAAACGATACCATCGTTATATTCGACCGCATCCGGGAGAATGAAAAACTGCTTTCCGATTCATCGCTGCAACAGATTGTGAACGTTTCGGTAACCCAAAGTTTGAGCCGAACCATAATAACTTCGCTTACCACGCTGCTGGCGGTAACTTCAATATACATCTTCACTACGGGACAGATACAAAATTTTGCCCTTAATATGATTGTCGGCGTATTGGTCGGGACCTATTCTTCCATTTTCATTGCAAGCCCCGCTCTCATGGGCCTGAGCAAGGGCCGACGCATCAAGGCGGCTCCCGAGCCCGGCAAGAAGGGGACTGATGAAGAGGGCGTGGCAGCACCTTCGGTGAACGTCGACACAAGCGCAGTGAAAGAACAGTTGCGGGCAGAGCGACAGCGCAAGAAGCGAAAATAGGGATTGAGTGCCAGGCGCGAAGTAGTGCGCCAGGCGCGAAGTAGTGCGCGATTTGCGCCGCGGCCTTTTTGCGCACCGTACTTTGTAAATATCGCGAAAATTTGTAGTATATCTTCAGGAATTAATATATGGATCCAAATAAAGTTGAGCTTTTTGGTGCCAGGGGTTTGGCGGCGCAAATATTGCAGCACATCGGCACCCGCCGATCCAGGCGCCGCCTGTTATCCGATGCCATTGACGGAGCCTCAATCCGGCGCATTATCGAGGCGAGCCGCTGGGCTCCCAGTTGTGGAAATAATCAACCCTGGAAATATTATGTTTGTACAGGAGCCGAAGCGGTAAAAATCCGCGAAGCCCTTTCCGGCGGAAATTACTGGGCGGATTCCGCACCGGCATACATAGTTGCCGCGGTTGACTTGGCGGATAGCTGCAATCTGAGCGACGGGCGGGTATACGCGACGCTGGATCTGGGCCTGAGCATGCAGAATATGTTCCTTCAGGCTCACGCCGAAGGCCTGGCAGCACATCCCATGGCCGGAATGGATCCGCTCAAGGTAAAAGAATTATTGGCCATAGGAGACAACTACCGGGTGATGGCGGTTATTTCCATTGCAAAATGCGGAGGAAACCGCGAACTTTCCCGGAAGCACGAAGAATCGGAACAGGCTCCCTCGCCGCGCAAACCGGTGGAAGAAATTCTCTTCAATCCCCAGGTTTTGGATGGCTTGATTCAGTAATTTTCCTGTCGGGAGTGTGTTATGAACAGCAGCGCGGTTCTGAATTACAAAATGGTGGAACCACCTTCCCCCCGAAAGGAGGAAGGATTTCCTTCAAGCCAGCCGCCTTTGGTCATTCTTCACGGTTTGTTTGGCTCCAGGGATAACTGGATGAGTCTGGCGCGCCGTTGGGCCCTCGACAGAAACGTATTTCTTGTCGACCTGCCCAATCACGGTTCCTCTCCCTGGACTTCTTCGGCATCCTACATCGATGCCGCATTGAGTCTGCACCTCACCATTGAAGAAATAGCGGGAGAGTGCGATTCTCCGTTCTGCTTCCTGGGTCACTCCATGGGCGGAAAAACAGTCATGTGCCATGCATTAAATCACGCCGACGGCAGGTATGGAGCCACCAGGTATTCACTTGAGTCCATTGTGGTGGCCGACATTGCTCCGCACCGGTACTCCCCTCATCATCAAGACTATTTCGACGCCATGCGGGACATGGATATGAACGGCCTGGAGAACCGGGCACAGGCCAGGGAATTCTTTTTGGAGAAAATTTCCGACCGTGCATTGGTGGCGTTTCTCTTGAAAAATCTTGCCCGCACAGACGATGGCGATTTTACCTGGAAACTCAATCTCGAGCAACTTTGGAAAGATTACGACCTCATTCTCGGCTGGCCCGATGAGATAGCGAACTCGTCTCCGGTTCCCGTCCTGTTTTTGCGCGGCGACCAATCCGGATACCTGGTTCCCTCCAGGGACAGGGAAGCAATCTGGAAACATTTCCCCCGGGCGCGAATTGAAGGCGTAAAAAATGCGGGGCATTGGCTTCATGTAGAACAGCCGGAACAAGTGCTTTCGGCAGTTAACAAATTTCTTGCGGAGTGACAAATTGTGCTGCGGGGATCTACAGTTTCATCCTGGCAAGGCATTGCCTTTCGGCGCAACCATTATGCCTCGGGGCGTTCAGTTTTCGATATTTTCCCGCCACGCCACTGCAGTGTGGCTACAGCTCTACGCCAACGAAGAAGACGGCGAGCCCGAATGCGAAATCAGTCTTGACCCCGCGTACAATAAAACCGGAGATTGCTGGCACATTACCGTGGAAGGACTGCAGGCGGGTCAGCTTTATATGTATCGGATGGATGGCCCCCATATACCCCGGGAGGGTATGCGTTTCAATAAGCACAAGGTGCTCCTGGATCCTTATGCCAAAGAGCTCACTGGCACCTTCCGGTGGAATCTGCGGGATGCGCTGGGCTACATTCCGGACCATCCCGACGGCGACCTGTCGTTTTCCGAGGCCAGCGATGCCGCGGTAATGCCCAAATGCGTGGTAGTAGACGATGAGTTCGATTGGGGGGGCGACCAGCCCCTTAACTATTCACTGAGAAATATCATAATTTACGAAACCCACGTGAAGGGTTTGACCTGCCATTCCAGCGCCGCCGAAAAATTCGGGATTAGCCATTCCGGAAGTTTCAGGGGCGTAATTGAGATGATACCCTATCTCAGCGAGCTGGGCGTCACCAGTTTGGAACTTCTTCCGGTGCAGGAATTCGGCGAATACGAATACCAGAATCGCAGCAACCCTCTCAGCGGCGAAGCCCTGAAAAACTACTGGGGTTATTCTTCCATAGCCTTTTTCGCTCCAAAGGCAAGCTATTCCAGCTCGCGGGGGAGGGGGGAGGCCGTCCGGGAGTTCAAGGAAATGGTCAAGGACCTTCACTCTGCGGGCATTGAAGTAATTTTGGACATCGTTTTTAACCACAGCGGAGAGGGAGATCAAAACGGGCATACCTTTGGTTTCCGGGGTATCGATAACCGGATTTACTATATGCTGGCGCCCAACCCCCGCTATTACATGAATTATTCAGGTTGCGGCAACACCATGAACTGCAATCATCCGGTGGTTCGGGGAATGATTATCGAAGCACTTCGCTATTGGGTGCAAGAAATGCATGTGGACGGATTCCGCTTTGACCTGGGTTCGATTCTCGGGCGCGATAAAAACGGTGAGCTTATGGATAACCCGCCGGTGCTGGAAAGAATAGCGGAGGATCCGGTGCTCCGGGACACGAAAATTATCGCCGAGGCCTGGGACGCCGGCGGCGGCTATCAGGTCGGCAATTTTCCCGGCGGTAGATGGGCGGAGTGGAATGATCGGTATCGCGACGACATGCGATCCTTCTGGAGGGGGGATGAAGGGCGGGTACGTGATTTTGCGACTCGATTTGGCGGCAGTGCAGACTTGTATTTGCAAACCGGACGCAAACCTTTTCACAGCATTAATTTCGTCACCTCCCACGACGGATTTACTCTTTGGGATCTGGTGAGTTTTGAAAACAAGCATAATGAAGCCAACGGAGAAAATAATCGCGACGGTCATAACAACAATATAAGCAGTAACTTCGGTTGCGAAGGGCCCAGCGACGACAAACATATTCTGGCTGTCAGAAAGCGAATGGTAAAAAACGTTCTCGCCACCTTGTTGCTTTCCAGTGGCACTCCCATGATTTTGGGTGGAGATGAAATAACAAGAACCCAGGGCGGCAACAATAACGCCTACTGCCAGGACAATGATATTTCCTGGTACGATTATCGGCGCCTGGATATGAACCCCGGAATATTTCGCTTTGCTCGTATGCTTATAGATTTCCGCAAATCCCATCCGGTCCTTCAGCGCCAGGAATTTTTCCCTGGGTGCGATGTTTCCCAAAATCAGGTGCTGGATATTAGTTGGTACGACGAACACGGCGGTTCCATGGATTGGAACCGGAAGGAAAATGTCATCGCCTTGCGTATTGACGGAAGCAAAAAGGAAATACATTCAGACCAAAACGATGCGGATCTTCTCATGTTTTTTAACGCCAGCGACGGGGGAAGAGAGTTTACATTGGTTTCCGCAAAACCCGGTCAACGATGGTACCGGGTGGTGGACAGCGGGATGGCTAGTCCCGAAGACGTGCTCCAGGAAGAAAACGCAGTGCGCATGGCCAGACAGGGCAGCTATTGTGTCGTTCCCCGGTCATTAGTGGTGTTTATTTCCCGCAAAGATTGACTTTACTTCCCGATTAGCCCGCCGACATGCAACAGCTTGACAGGTTTTCCGCACTGGGGCATAGTTGCTACCGACGCTGGGTAACCCCGGTCACGACGCCGGGTAACCTGTTATGACGCCGGGTAACGGTGCCGAGTACCGACGCCGGGTAACCGGCCACGGTGCCTTGTCAGCTCCGGTCAGAAGCCCATGGGCCAGGGCGTCCGGGGAAGAGTCCCCGATTTTTTCGGGAACCTAACGTGGTACCGCGGGAGCGGCCTATGTCTGAGGCAGTAGCAAAAAAGAAGGGGAGTGTTAAACAGGACTCCCTGTACAAAATACGCCACAGCGTGGCACACGTCATGGCCGAAGCCGTCCTCAGGAAATTTCCCGAGGCGAAGACTGCCATCGGCCCCCCTGTCGACAATGGATTTTATTACGATTTTGATCTCCCCTCGCCATTGAAGGAAGAGGATTTTCCCGAGCTGGAACAGTCCATGCGCGAAATTATTCAGGGCAAGCACGACATGGTCAAAAAGGTGATTAGTCGCTCCGAGGCAAAGGAGTTCTTCGCGGATCAGTCGTATAAGCTCGAGCTGGTGGACGCAATTCCCGAGCACGAAGATGTCAGCCTTTATACTGTGGATAGTTTTACCGACCTCTGCCGCGGCCCCCATGTTGAAAATACCAGGGATATTAACTGGAAAAGCTTTAAACTTCTTCGCATAGCCGGAGCGTACTGGCGGGGCGATTCGCGCAAACCCATGCTCACCCGGATTTACGGAACTGCCTGGGAGGATCCCAGGCGGCTGCGCGAATATCTCGACCGATTGAAGGAAATAGAGAAGCGGGATCACAGGAACCTCGGAAGGGAAATGGATCTGTTTCATATTGAAGATGAAAATCCGGGCCTCGTTTTTTGGCATCCCAAGGGGTGGAGCCTCAATCTGGAAATACAAAACCATGTCCGGAAGAAAATCGCCGCCCAGGGCTACCAGGAGGTAAATACTCCGGCGATCATGCCTAAATCCCTGTGGGAGCGTTCCGGTCACTGGGAGAAATACCAGGAAAACATGTTTATTACCGAGAGCGAGAAACGGGAGTTTGCGCTCAAGCCCATGAACTGTCCTGCCCACATTGAAATTTTCAAAAAAGGTCTCAAAAGTTATCGGGATCTTCCGTTGCGCCTGGCGGAGTTCGGCTCCTGCACGAGAAACGAACCCAGCGGAGCCTTGCACGGCATCATGCGGGTGAGGGGGTTCGTACAGGACGATGCACATATTTTTTGCACTGAAGAACAGATAGGCGACGAAGTAACTCTTTTTGTACATTTGCTCAATGAAATATACGCAGACTTCGGCTTCATCGGTGAGAACGTCATTGTCAAATTCTCGACCCGGCCGGAAATTCGCGTGGGCAACGACGAGACCTGGGACAGGGCCGAGGCGGCACTGTCTGCTGCCTGCGTGCAAGCCGGCCTGGATTGCGAATTGGTCGAGGGCGAAGGTGCTTTTTACGGGCCGAAGCTGGAGTTTACGCTTGTAGACGCCTTGGGAAGGCATTGGCAATGCGGGACAATACAAATTGACTACCAGCTACCCTCGGCGGAACGCTTCAATGCCAATTACGTAGGCGAGGATGGGGAGAAGCATACGCCGGTATTGCTTCACCGGGCGATTCTGGGAAGCATTGAGCGTTTTATTGGCATTCTCATCGAACAGTACGCAGGTGCGTTTCCAGTGTGGCTCGCGCCGCAGCAGGCGGTGGTAATTCCCGTGGGTCCGGCGTTTGAAGAAGGTGCCCAGGCGCTGGGGCGCAGGCTCGCCGATTCGGGGTTTCGCGTGCACGCCGACGTCGGTGATTCCCGGATGAATGCAAAAATCAGAAAACACCAGAAGCAAAAGGTTCCCTATATGCTCATCATCGGGGAGAAGGAACTATTGAATTCAACGGTTTCAGTCCGGACCCGTACCAACGAGCAGATTAACGATATGCCTGTGGGGGAGTTCGAGTCCTTTCTCAGAAACAAGATTGATACAAAGGCGACCTTATAAATCCCGGGCGGTTTGGGCCAAGGCCCGGGCCAACAGCGATTTCAAGAGTTTTCAGATCTGGCTCGAAAAAATTATCGATCTCACATTGCGTTGCGCCGGTGCCTGGGGTTTTCAGGATCATCCCTGCGATCCGCTGCTGGATGAATACGAGCCCGAGGCATGGAACGAAGGTATGAGGGAGATTTTGCTCCAATTCCCGGCTTTCTGCGGGAAAATATTTACAGGCACGGGTCGGTTTTCACGGCGGCGGAACTGGTAAACAATGTTACGGGAGAGAATTTAAATGCGTCGTAGTTTATCGATTATTTAACCGGCAAGTACAGAAACGCATATGAGCTTTGATTGTTCGCATTGAGGCCGGAAATGTTTCATATGGTTCCAATTGAGGAAAATTTGAGATTTCACCGCAAACAAGCCGATATTCAAAGAAGAAATGCAGGTAGTGTTATACAAGAAGTCCACAGGGGATCAAACTCATTATTACAGCATTGACGACCGCGAGGAAAGTCTGTTCCATCCCCATGCAGTTACCATCCGATGGGGTCGCAGCTTGGAAAACGGACGGGAACGGCATTTTTATTTTTCCACCATGCAGGAAAAGAACAAGAAAATTCGAAGCATTCTCAAGGACAAGCTGAGGGAGTATCAGGTTCTTTATAGCTATTTCAAGGATCGCAGCAGCGGGACGAAAAATAGCGATGTTAAAGATCTGCTTTCTCACATGCCCTGACAGAAGCGCTATTGCTTCCTGCTCGAGGGAAGATCGGCAATAAAACTCACGATTTTTTCGCCCAGTGAAAGAATGAGAATGGGGGACGCTATCCATTGCATAATCTGTATGAGTCGCGGATACACGCTCTGGGTAGCCGGTATGAATTGCAGAAGGGCAATTCCGTACATTACCATGATTACACAGACGGACAGCTTTGCCAGCAGGCTCGAATGGTGGGGAACAATACTTTGGTGTATTATTGCAAGCAACGTCGCCGCGACCCACTGAAAAAAAAGGCGGAGCATCACCAGGACAAAAAACCAGTTGGGTAGAATACCGTAAATGATATATGCAATGGAAATCGCAATGAGTACGGCATAATCGCTGGTACTATCCAGATATGCCCCGATTTTAGTGGTTTGTTTGTACCGGCGGCTTAAATTGCCGTCAATCAAATCGGTAAGGAAGGCCAGGAGGGTATATATAATCAACAGCGGAAGCACGGGATAATCTTCCATCAATACGATGAGGTATACTATGGCGGGCAGGCTGGTTAAGCGAAATGAAGTAATTGCGATCGGTATATTTACCCCTCTCAGAGGCTTGCCGCTTTCTGTGAGTACGAATAATCCCGACATATTTGAAAGTGCTATCATTATAAGCAAATGATGAATAAACAGAATTGCCGCGAAAGCCAGCAGGTCCGAAAGGGGCAGCTCCACCCTACCTGCGACGACAATAAAAATTATTGAATGGAGCGCGAAAAAAGCGCCAAGGGTGACGGCTAATGAGCCAGAGATTTGGATTTGAGAGGAAGGGCCAGTACTCATGGAAAAATCATAGAAAAACCCCGATAGGGTGTCAATGCGGGGTTTGACCGAAAAGATCGCATCACTTAATCTAAAGAATAATATGCAGGTTCGGAGAGAAATATGCTGAAAAGCATCGGCAGGTTGCCTGCCGGTATAAATGGCAACAAGAGTCCCGCTGAAGTGGCCGCCGCCAAAGTGCCCAGCCTTCCGGGCTTTCAGGATTGATAATGAACCTTCCGAATATATTGACGATTACGCGACTTGTTCTTGCGCCGTTCTTTTTTGTACTTATATCTTTGCCCGAATGGTTGGATGTGAACCCCCGGCCTGTGTTTGTTTTTCTTGCAGCACTCTTTGCGTACATCGAATTAACCGATGTCGTGGATGGGTATCTCGCCAGGAGAACCAATCAGGTGACTGAGCTGGGTAAACTTCTCGATCCCTTTTCCGACGTGATTTGCAGGATTTCCTATTTTCTCGCCTTTGTGGTAAGAGATATTATGCCGCCCCTTGCCTTTCTCATTATCCTTTACAGGGAATTTGGCATCGTTTTTATCAGAATGATTCTCAGCGGGCGTGGAATTGCCCTTGCGGCCCGCAGGGGAGGAAAAATAAAATCCCTCTTCTATTTTTTCTCTTCTGTTGCCGGATTAATGCTGATTGCTCTGTCCTGGTTTAATCTCCGGTTATCTCAGGCGGCTGCCCAAGCGGTGGAATACTCAGCTGTGGCGATTTTTTGGGTTGCGGCATCATTGGCGCTTGTTTCATTCGCAGATTACATGGTCGTATTCTTGAAGATTATTCGGGGTTCCCGTGAATCCAATTAATAATCCGTTCAATTTTTTGAACAAAATATCCTTTCTCCAGTTGACAGGTCTTGGGGACATTTGATAGTTTCACCTTCGCACCAAAACAGCGAGCCATTGCAGGCGGGCTGTCCAATGCATCGATTCAATCCATGGCAATTGTGTGTATCCGTAACAGTTCAAAAAAGAGTACAAGTATGTGATAAATAGATTAAATGGTTGTTGACAAGGTGATTGAACTTGTATAGAGTTCCATCTCATTGCAGTTGCGACGAAACGCATCGTTTTGAAGTGGCGGCAAACGA
>JACSEG010000109.1_pt1 | contig 16054 bp, 1 predicted proteins | sample 8225521 | NCBI WGS metagenome assembly JACSEG01 (sample SAMN15705060, study PRJNA637333) | viral metagenome | isolation source: viral RNA from sea star tissue | host: Pisaster ochraceus | place: USA:Santa Cruz | collected 2018
GGTCAGAGGGTATCCACAAGTACATCTGAGCAAAATACAAGAAGTCTCTGAAAAAGTCATATTTCCACCAGATATTGTTTTAGCTTGCAAAGGAATAGACTTTTATTAATATTAATTAACCATTAACTTAAATAACATGAATGACAGTAAAAAAAACTGAAACTTAAGAAGAGTGAAAGATATGCTTGCAAAAACATTTATTAACCCATCTCATTTAGTCCCTCCATCCCGTTTAATATCTAATTGCATTGATATTCAAAAGTTTACCGGCAAGGTACACAAACAAACAAATAGAATCAGTGACAGATGACGAAAATCATGGTCTACACAAATTCTGTTGAAATTGGTGTCTACATCCTGTTCTACGAGTCTCTAAAACTACTGATACATGAATATATAGATGCAAGTAACAAGATGCCGCTCCGAAGGCGTTTCCATGGTTTGTAAATGCCTTTACATGCTGCATTGAAATGCATTATAAGTGAGACTTTTTACAACTTTAGTAGCTAGCTTCAAATATATCAGCTTAGGTGCATCAACATCTGTTGACAAAATTTAAGACAGAAGAAGCCGAACCAAGAAAAATCTGGATTCACAAATTTGTTTAAAAGTAAGGAAAATATACCACGCTTAGGGACTACATATTCAATACCTCTCGATGGTGTTGAGTGAAAGAATATAAGGTGCAAATAAAATAATTTACTTCCAATAACCCTCGGCGAATTTTTTGTTTACTTTTTAAGTGCATACAACTACTACTGAAATTCCACCATGTACAATACTATCTTGTTAGAACTGGATACCTTGCCAACAAATAATAATAGTTTTAATAACTTCAAAACTTAAATAAAAAGCTTTGTGTAAACGCTTCAATCACTAAATCAAAAACTTTTAAAAACTTACAAAATACAGTAATTTGAAAGCCACAGCAATCACAACGAAAATTAACCAATATAGAACTGTAAAGTGAAGGTTTCTGTAAAGAGTCATGCTTGGATTACATTAACGTTAAAAGTTAAAGTGTTCAACATTGAGGTTTTTTTATTGAAGATTGACCACTCGATCTTGAAAAACCTTCATTTTACATTACATTTTACAGAGAGGTTTTTTTTTTCTACCAGTAGTTTTCACAGTGGACGGTTGCGAGGCCGTACTGGTTGATAACGCACTGGCACTGTCTCTCAACGGAGCCGGTCATGATGGGAAGGGCATCGTTGCGGATGATCTTCGGCAACATCGAGAGGAGATCATTGTTACCTGAGAGCAGCATATCCAATCTGAAGATGGATCCACGTGTGGCAATGGCCAGCTTGGCGTAGTTTCCACTTGGGATATTGACCACTCCTTCCTTGATCTTCTTGCTGGCTGTGATTATGGTTTTGTCATACTGGATACCAACTGGTGCTCCTGGGGCAGACTTCTTAGAGATTGACTCGTAGTTGGAGACGACGTACAGGATGATGCCACGGGAGTTCAACTTTTGTTGGACTTCAGCGAGAGTAAGGTAGGATTCCTCGACCTGGCGTTCATTCTCTACAATGAGGACGATAGCCTTGGCTGCTCCTGGACGGAAGCTGTACTGAGCGGCCAAATTGATGGCATCAAAAGCATCTTTTGTGTAGTTTCCGTAGGACTGAAGGCTTTTGAATCCCTTGGGCATGTTTGCAGCTGTGTTCATTAGGTAACCGTTGACTGTGTGGCTGTGATCATCCTCGTGGATGCCAACGCCGCTGAAGGCTGCCAGACCATACATGTTGTTTTCCATTGGAGAGCTGGCCTTGCGGAGAGTGTTGTCCAATTTGTTGATGAGAGTGTTGAGGTTGGCAAGGACTTCTGGACCTCTGAAGATCTTGTTCTCAGAGATGACAAAGACAATGTCGGCACTGTTGACAACCTTACGTTCCATCCACATGGATTCGACTGGGCGATCTCCGCATTGTTCACATGGATCAACAACAGCGATGTCCTTGGTACGAGCCAGATGAATGTAACCCTTAGTAAGCGTACAGATATCCTTGCATTGGTCAGCTAAAGTCCTGCACTCTTGGAGCCACTCTACTGGACTGAAGGTCTCAAAGGCTGGCTGCAGGCTAGACTCTTGACTGTTGAAATACTCCATGCACTGAGCCTCAAATGCAACACGGTTACGCTCGCTGCATCCTGGAACCTCAACGTTGGGACGGTTGAAGCGGTTGATCTGGCACTCTGGGCGGTAGGTTACTTCATAGGCATTGACAAAGTCGATGATGTCTGTAGCATTCTCGCCATTAGGCTTGATGCGGTCGGTTCTTGCCTCACGGTCCAAGTTTCCGAGGAGACCACGTGTCTTGCCGTGATACCATGAACTGAGGGAGATGGAGCACAGGAAGTTTTTGGAGTTGCAAGAAACCTCAACACCATAGGTGGAAGTAATGTTGACCCATGGACCTTGGTGCTTGACGGTCACGGTCTTGTCTTCAGTCTGGAAGGGGATGTCCTGGGGGACGACATCACCATTGAAGTAGACAACGTTGTCCTGGTTGATCCTCATGTGTACACCCTTCAGAGCCAGGAAAATATTCTCTTGGTTGCTGAACAAAGTGAAGTTCTTGTCAACGTAGTCAGTAGCCAACAAGTATGTGCATTCAGGATTGGTGTATCCGGGGTGCTCGTATAGATGGTTGTCGAAGGTCAGGACATGAAGTGAGTTGAAGATTATTGCAGTTGCTTCTGAGCTGAATGGTCTGTAGTAGCGCAGGGCAAGGATCTTACTGACTGGGATCTGCCTACGGAGTTCCTTCAGGTACTCAATCAGCTCCTTGATCTTCTCAATTCCTTCCTCAACCTTGATCCTCAGTTGTGGGTACTCGCTGTCAATCCTATTACGAAGGTTCTCCACCAAGTCTCTCAGCTGTTGGACGTAGACAGGGTACTGCTCCTTGACCTTGTCGGTCAAATTTTTCACCAATTCCTTAGCTTTCTCAACCCAGATGGGAGCAACTCTCTCGATTTCAGCACGGACCTCAAGTGTCTTTTCCTTGATCTGGTTGATGAGATTTTGGGCATGAGTCTTTGCATTGGGGTACTCCCTCTTGACAAGCTCATAAATCTCTTCCACCTTTTGGGGAAGGTTGTTCAGGAACTCAGTTGCCTTGGCCTTCCAGACAGGGTAGTTCTCAATGATGTTGTTCTTCAGCAGGGTGTAGTTTCCTTCAATGTAACTTTTCCAGATTGTCCAGTTGCCTTCAACGTTGGCCTTCAGGACAATCAGATTGTCTTCAATATTAGCCTTCAGGACAATCAACTTGTCCTCAATGTTCTGTCTAAAGATGGTCCAGTTGCCCTTCAGCTCTTCAATGGTAGGGATCTTCTCGGTGATGTTCTCCTTGAGTTCAATCAGGTTGTCCTTGATTTCCAAGATGACTGGGTACTTCTCAGCGAGCTTCTCAAAGTCTCTGAGCTCTTCAAGAGTTGGGAGCTTCTTGTACTCTTCAGTGATGTTCTGTTTCAGCTGCATGATCTTTTCTCTTAGTTCTGAAATGCGCTGCTGCACGACAGGTTTGTTGTAGACCTCCTCAATGTAGTCACGAATCTCCTGCTGAGTTTCATTAGCACGTCTCATCCATTCCTTGATCTTAATGACAGAAGGCTCAATGATGTTGAGCTTGATCAGGTCCTTGGTCTCCTCAATCATGTTCCACTGGGCCTCGGTCAAAGTGGGGGTCTCACGGAAGCTGGCCCAGGAGATTGGGTGGCTGGTGTTCATGGCATAGCTGTGCTCTCCCACCTGTCCGATTGCGTTCAGGCCATTATTGAAGACTACAGGGATTTCAGAAATGACAAAACGGACAACGTACACAATTCTGTCTTGACTGTCGTAGAGGAAGGTAACATAGCGGGTGAATGCCTTGAATGGAATCTGATCGAGCTCATAATAACGAATGAACCAACCTGGCATGGTGCCATTGATATAGGTGATATAGTCCTGAGCCATTTCCACGGAAGCAACCTTAACTTCTTCTGCAAGGTTTCTTGTATACTCGATCTGGTCAGTCACGTAAGCCCTGGTCTGTTCAAGAAGCTCCTTAGCCTGATCAACATACGTTGTCTCCTCCTTCAAGTAACGCCATTGCTCCAGAGCATATTCTTTGACTAGCAAGTATTTCTCTTCGGCAACAGACATCACGATGATGTACTTTTCATTGATGAATTCGATGTACTTAATGGCAAGTACTTTTGTGTCGTTGGCCAAGACAGTAACAAATGCTACAACCTTTCTAATATTGGACTCTACAGGGAAGGCCAGGATCTCCTCAAGAACGATTTCGTAGTTTTTCCTCAAGACCATCATGATTTCCTCACGGGTCACCTCTAGAGGCTGGAAGCGAGTCTGGTTGGCCCACTGCACCGTTTTCTTGACAAATTCTAAGGCCTTGGTGACATCTTCTCTGGCAATGAAGTCTCTGTAGACTTGCATGGTTTGCTGGTACTCCTCACGCTCAGTGAAGTCATTGTATAGCTGGATGGCCATAACACGGGCTTCTTCTAGGATAACCTTAAACTCATCGATGGTTTGTTGCAAGGGCTGGAAGCGGGTCTGGTTGACCCAGAGGAGAGGCTTCTTGATCTTCTCAAGGATCTCAATGACATCCTCACGTGCAAGGAACTCCTCAATCAGCGTTTGGACTTTCTCATAGTTCACACTGAAGAACTGCTTGACTTCTTGCTTGGTCACTTCAAGGGGCTGCTTGGCAGCCTTCTTCAACCATTCGATGGTCTGATTTTGGAGAATACGGCCATCACTGATTTTGCTTTTAACCAAATCAACAATCTCAAAGAGGTTCTTCTCAAAGTACTTGCGCAGGTAGATGTTGATGAAGTGGCTCTCATTCTTGCTAAGGACATCAAATTGATTGAGCTTCAGCTCCACAAAAGATTTTAGTTTCTCGATAGTATTGTTGACGATCTCTTTAATCTCGTTGTAGTACTTCTGGTTGATCATCTCAGCTTCCTGGTACCATTCTTTGACACGGTAGAAAACTTTCTCGCCAGCCTGGAAGATGGTGCCTTGAAGGTATTGTGCAAGGTACCTGTTGAGGATATGCTCAGGGTCCTTGCTGATCTCAATGACGTAAGCAGTTGCATTGGACACGTACTGGACGCCGGTCTTGTAACCTACCAAAGCATACTTGAAGGAGACTTTGCCAGCTTCAATGGCCTTCTTAAGAATAACAACCACTTTCTTGCCAGTATCTTTGCTGAGCTGTGTAGCATACTCGATAGCCATGACTCTGTATGGTCTGCTGATTTCATCAACCCAGATAATGTATGGTCTGGTCACATTCACAACCAACTCGGTCTTGTTCAGAGCCAATTCTTTGTAGTACAAAGCATATTCAAGAGCAGCATCAGAGAACACTCTAACCTCATCAGAGTAGCTGAGACCAAACTCTAGAGCCATCTTTGATACATTCAATGTGTAGTTGTACATCAGGATAGCGTAGTTATTGATCTTGTACACAGCCAACTGGGTAAAGCCCTTGGTGTTATTGACGGCCCACTCAGTGAAGTTGAGAGTGTAGTTCAGAGCTTGACGGCTGAAATTCTTAGTGTAGTTGATAGCTAGAATTGTGTAGTCTTGGGTCAGGTCATAGCTCTTTACAGCAGCATCATACACGGTCATATCAAGACACTTCTTAGCCCAGACATTGATGAGGTGTTCTGGATCCCTGGTGATACGCAGAAACTCAATCCGGACTTTTTCCAATTTAACAGTGTACTCGTTGATTATCTCCTTGAATTTCTCAATGTTTCCGTTGATCATTTTTGACATCCTCCTGGAATTCTTCCTGACAAAGTCTTGCACTGTCTTCTCGAACCTCTGGACCTCCTCCAAAGCCCGGAAGCTGTTGATGGTAGAGTCGACTGTGGTGAAATCCATGCGGTCAACAACATCCCTAATGGTGTCATTTACCTTACGGATGGCCACATTCCACTTCTCCATCAGCTTTTGGACTTGTTCAAGCTCACGGAAATCTTGGAAAGCTTCACGTGGGTTGTAGATGGTGAAGTTCAGAAGGTTGAAAGTGGTGTTAGCTACATCACCTGCCTGGTTCAGAAGTTCAACTGTGATGTTGAGTCCTTGCTCGAGGTACACCTTGGAGGTGTTGCTGGCATTTCGGACCATCTCAAGAAGGTTGTTGTAGATTTCATTCTTAAATTCTTTGATGGCCTGAAGGGTCTCTGGGTTCCAGCTGACATTGCTGTAGATCACACCGGTGTTATTCAGTTTAAGGAGCAAGCTCAGGTCAATGGTCTTAATATCCTTCTTTTGGTGGAAGAGAGTCATGGTTAGTTCATCGCCAACAGGGTTGAGATGTCCCTCTACACAGAGAGATCCACGAACTGGGATTGTAGCATTGAGCAGAAGGCGGTCGTTATTAGCTGTTTCCCTTAGGATTACTTGATACCTGTTGCCTGTGTTTACCTCAGACACCATCTCAGCTTCTTGGACAAAGTTGTACGCATTGTCCATGTCGAGGTTGGTGCGGATTTCAGTGACGTAGACTGGAGTGTCCAAGAAGATCCGGGTGTTACCAGAGATGCTGTTGAAGGTACGCAGACCACGGAATTGGTCGAGGACAAACAGTGAGTTTTGTCCAGCTGTTACATACTTGGAAACGAGATCCCACTTAAGGTCACCCATGACCCTCTCGAAGTTAGTGAGAGTAACAAAACTATGCAGACCTAGATTGGCGCCAGCAGTCAAATTGGCGATCTCACTGACAGCTGCTGCGGCAATGCTGCCATTAACACGGTCAAAGGTGTACAAAAGGTACACATTGTGGGCTTCTACACCCCCCTTCATGGTGATCTCGCCGATCATGCTGGTGACATTCATGTTACTGGTTAAGTTCAGCTTCTGGAAAGTGATGGGAGAGGCAAAGTTGTTCATCTCAATAAGGTGCTGAGTGCTCATGTTGGCGACTCTGCTGGTGAAATTCAAGCTGGCATTTCCAATGATCTGATCAAACCGACCAATTCCTCTCATGTTGCGGATCAGCATGTTTGTACCAGTGGTCAAGTTAGCAATCTTGCTGGTCACGTTCAGGCTTGCATTTCCAATAATGCGCTCAAATTTGCTGAAACCAGTCATGTTGTTTACTTCCATGTTGGAGCTGCTGTTGAGGCTGACAAGGGGGCTACTGAAGTTCATGCTGGCATTAGCAAAGATTCTATCATACACCATCAGACCAGTCATGCTGTTGACTTCCATGCCAGTGCCAGCAGACAAGTTGGCAAGCTTGCTGGTGAAGTTGAGGCTGGCATTTCCAAGGATGCGCTCGTACTTGTTCAGACCGGTCATGTTGTTGACTTCAGAGTTGACTGCAGCAGTCAAGTTGGCCAACCTACTGGTGACATTCATGCTGGCATTGTTGATCATGCGCTGGAAGCGAGCAAATCCTGTCATTTTGTTGATCTCAATGTTGGTGGCTGTTGTCAAGTTCAGCAAGACACTGGTGAAGTTGACTCTTGTGGTGCCGTTCAGCAGCTCAAACTTGCTGAAACCAGACATGTTGTTCAGCTCCATGCTGCCACTGCTGGTCAAATTGGCGAAACAGCTGGTCATGTTAGCCTCAATGGAAGAATTGATGCGAGAGAAGTCAATGAGGTTGCGGAAGTCATGGAAGCCAAGGTATCCCACAGCTGTGGTGTTGATGAAGGGAATGCTCATGTTGGTCTTTGCAGTTGCATTGATCCTTTCAAAGGTGTACAATTTAGTGAAGTTGATGAATTCAATTGCAGCCTCATTGGATGAATTGATGTACTTGCTTTTCAGCTCAGCAATAATGCTAGCATTCACACGACCAAAGTTGAACAGGCTTGAGAAGTTGTGCATCTCAATACCAGTTTTGCCTGAGGTGTTGAAGAGAGGAGTACTGAGGTTGTTCTTGGTGAGAGCAATGATGCTTTCAAAGGCTGTCAAGGAGGAGAAATTATTCAGCGTAACATTAGTGTGGCTTGTGGCATTTACATGTTTGCTGCTAGCATTTGCACGAGAAGTGAAGTTGATGATGCGGAAGTTGAACAGGCTGGAGAAGTCTTCAAATCTAATCTCAGCAATGTTGCTGGCAACTCCTAGAGGTGTGCTAAGGTTCAACAGACTGGATGCATTGACTCTTTCGAAGGTAAAGATTTTGCGGAAATTGTTGAACTCTACGCCATGTACACTGGTGGCATTGAGATAGCAGTTGGTGATGTTAACAGTGTTGTTGACACGGACCAAGGAGAAGTTGAAATAGTCATCAAAGTTGTTGAGTTCAGCAACAGAAATGGTAGCGACCTTTCCAATTGGAGATGAGAAGTTGGTGCTTGTGCTGGCGTTGATGCGCTCAAAATCCATCAAGCGGCGTGAGTTATGGAACTCTGTCTGAGTAAGGTGGGTAAGGTTCATGTATCGGCTTGTTAAGTTGAGAAGTGCAGTGTTGTTAATAAGACGGAACTTCATCATGTTCTTGAAGTTATTCAGATCTAAACTTACGACGGCCTTCAGTGTTCCAACTGGGGTGCTCACGTCATAGTTGATGCTACCATTAATACCTACGAATTTGAAGGGACCTGCCATCTGGTTTGTCACCCGAGAGTGAACTGCTGTCATGTTAAAGAAACGAGCCAAAAGCTTAGCTTCTTGGGTGATGTTTTCAAAATGAATCTTGAACAAACTTGACATGTCTTCAATTTCTTGAATATGCTTCAGAGTGAGATGTCCAAGGGGTCCTTCTCCTACGTAGATGATATCGGCATTTGCCCTCTGGAAACTCATGAAATCACGCATGTCATCGATGCCATAAGATTGATTCAACTCAAACTGGCCAATAGGGGTGTTGGCATAATGCATGGCTCTGAAGGAAGCAGACTCAAATTGCTTCAGAGATACAAAGTTAAGAAGCTTGAGATCATCTTCCATGAGGGCTGTCAAGAAACGAGATTCAATGTTGGTGCGCAGTTGGTGTTGAACCTTACCAAAGGTAAAGATGCCAGAAAAGTTATCCAAAACCAACTCACTGAAATGAGTGGCATTGACATGACGAGCGTTGACAACCAGAGTAAGAGTGTGCTTGATGTTCCTAAATGCAGTGAGGCTTTCAAAGTTGTTCAGCTGGACATTATTGTGGAGCTCTGCATTTCCCAAAATGCTAATGACATTTGTAGCCATCTTGCTGGTAGCACTATCAAAGGAAAACAGACCTCTTGAGTTGACAACTTCGTTTTCAAAGGTGTGAGTGGCATTCACAATGCTGGAGTTGATGAAGGTGTTGAAGAATGAGCCAATTCTGTTGAAGTCTAGCAGTGACCTGAAAGCCTCAAACTGCATTCCAGTGTTGGTGGTCATGTTACCCCATTTGCTTGTGAGAACTGTGGAGAATCCACTGTTGGCATTACGGAACACAGATAGAGATCGGACGTCATCCAACTCCATGTTGTAGTTGGTGGTCCAGTTGACCCATTGGGATTTGATCTCATGACCCAAGGCAGCTTCAATGCTCTCAAAGTTGAAGATACCCTCGAAGCCATTCAGAGAGATGCCTGAGTATGTTGTCCAGTTGCCCATAGAAGTGTTGGTGTTGTGTTCCATGGCAGCCATGATCTTATCAAAGGAGAATGGAGATTTCATGTTGCGAAGAGCAAGCTCAGACTCAGTTGTAGTGTTGTACCAGGGGGAAGTCAAGTTGTGTTTGGCTCCGAATACCGCATCATCAAATTTGAAAAGAGAAACAAAGTTGTTGAGGTCCATTCCAACTCCAAGAGTCCAGTTGCCCAATGGAGATGTAACATCATGTACAGCGGAAGATCTGACTTCGTCAAACTCAAAAATGGAGCGGACATTGTTGATCTCAATCACACCAGTGTTGGAAGAGTTTGCCAAGGATGAGTTCATTCGGTTGCCAGCTTCAATGAAGATGCGGTCAAAGTTGAAGAGAGACCGGAAATTTGAGAAGTCGATGACAAAGTCGTTGGTCCAGTTGGACAGGGTAGAGACCATCTTGTTCTCTCCTGATGCTTGAATTCCACCAAAGTTAAACATGGAGATGAAGTTATTAAACTGAAGAAGACCTTCTGTTGTCATCTCAGACCAGGGAGTGCTGATGTTGTGGTAAACCCTGCCATCAATAAGATTAAATGCAAAAGGAGCAGTGAGTCCATCGATGACGTACTCGGCCCCAGTTGAGACATTGGACCAGCGAGAAGCCATCTTGTACTCGGCACCAGCATCCAGACGGTCAAAGTTAAACAAAGAGCGAACATTCTGAAGGTTGAACCTAGCATCTGTGGTCCAGTTGGTGAGAGTAGAGTTGAAGCTGTGTTCAAGAGCAGATGTGATGTCATCAAAGTTGAAGAGAGACCGGAATCCATTAAACCTGATACCAGAGAGAGTGGAGGTGTTGGCCCACCTTGAGGTAGCATTGTGCTTCAGAGAATATTCAATACCATTGAAGTTGGTGATGTTTTCGAAGTTGTCAAAGAAAACACCAGATTGCATCGAGGAGTTCATCAGTGGGCTGGTCAGATTGTACTTGATGCCACCATTGATGGCCTCAAACCTCCAGGGCCTGTTCATCTTCTTGATCTTGTAGTCAGCATTAGTGGTTAGGTTAACAAAGCGGGATCCAAAGAGGAAGTCATTCTGAACATCTACCTTCATGTGGCTCTCATCTTCCTTCAGGACCTTAATGGTATGGTTACCAGTGACCTCAGGCAGACGGCGTCCTTTGACTCTGTAGCTCAGGCCAGTCCTCAAGCCTTCAGCATTTACCAAGGAAGTTGTATTGACTCTCAAACCAGATCCACATGTTGAGCGGTTGACTTCAATGTCGAAGACATTGTACAGCATGGTCCTGTCGATCAAGAAGGAGTTATCCAGAGTCAAGTTAGCAGCCATTGGTGTGTAGGCACGGAGTGTGTTGGTCAACTCCAAACGGGAGTCCAAAACCAATTGTACGGCTTCACGGCTCATCTCCTTTAGCCCATCGATGTTCAGCTCCAGGGTCTTTCTGTAGGCCTCAACGATGAATTCTTTAAGCTCAGGCAAGTTGATTCGCTTGATGGGACCATTTGGTGTGAGGATGTTGGTCATGTCAGCTTGCAGCCAGGGGTGGTAGAACATACCATTCAATGACATGGCATCACGGCTGAGAGTTGCTGTGGCAGCTTGAGTAACATTAAGGAGGTCCGTCAGAGTATTGTTGTGAGAAGTGTTGTAGCTCAGTACCCATCCCTTCTCCTGGTCCTTGTTAAAGTTCACGTTGAGGGTGTAGTTGTAGACTGGTGTGACAGTCCTGAAGGCAAGGTAGTTGCCTCTCTCCTTACTCAAAGTCAGGTCTGAGTCGATGATGAACAGTGGCTTTTCCTCCATTGTCAAGGCGGTGTCGTTAAACCAGAATACAAAGTCATTCTCTGACTTCATGAGAGTGTAGACAGAAGATGTCTTCAGCTTCAGTGTTGGTACAGTGGTGTTGAACTGGGTCCAGTAGCTGTACTGGTTATCAGGGAGGGGAGACTCATTGGCATAGCGACCGCTCATGCTGTAAGTGATGCGCTCCTCACTGAGTGGGCGTGGCAGACTGACATTGAAGTAAGCCATGTACATGACTGGGGTTGGCTCGAGTGTATCAATGGTCTCGTTGCGCAGGCACAGCTTGGTGGTCACATTGTAGGAAGTCTTGGTTGTGGTAAATGCGTCATCACCATACATGCTCAAGAAAGTCCAATCTTTGTAAGCCTCAAAGCTCGGCTTCAAAGTCTTCTCTGTCTTCTCAAAACCAAGGGTGACGGTTTCATTCAGCTCCTTGGGACTGAAGATCCTCTCATGTTCATAGACGATGGACTTGTCGTTTCGTGTCAGTGCCATCCTGATGTCTCTCTTGGTGACGGTTGGTGACAGTACGGAGTTACGGGTGCTCAGTGTACTATTGACAATTGAGTAGTCCATGAAGCTGTTGGTGAATTTAACTTCCATTTCATTATCATAAGATTCCGATTCTATCATCCTAGCTTGGCTGGTGAACGTCAAGTTCTGTTGGAATACACTCAAGAGTGCCTTGGCATCAACATTATACTCTTCTGGACGCACACGAGTGACATCCCACTGAACCAATACGGTGTTCTGGCGGTACTTATCGTGACGGATGCGGTAGTTGTAGAGAGGGAAGAGAATCTGCTGGTAGATGGGTGTCTCATTGTCCCAGTAGTAGAAGTTGGTGGCAATTGCTTTGACGTTCATGCCTTCCTTCAAAAACTGAGCAACATTGGCAAAGTACAGCTCCATAACGGAAGCGTTGAAGACGACGGTGAGGTTGGTCTTCTCCACAGTTGTGACGTTCTTCAGTGTCAGAGAGACGGAAGCGTTGTACTTGGGGCCGCTGGTGGTGTTGGCAACAAATTGCATAATATCAGTGTTGGCCTTGGGGTTCTTCGTCTTCAGAAAGCCAGCGAAGGCGTAGGTCTGGAGCTCGGGGATAGAGAAGTTCCACTTGGTCTCATAGTTGGCACGGTTGAAGGTGATCTTGGAGGAGATCTCTCTTCTGAGGGTCTCACCTGGAGCGGTGAAGTTGACCAAGATGACGTCAGTGATTTCAGCTGGCATGGCTGCGGTCTTCTTCTTCATCAGTTGTTGCATTGACTTCTTGGCTGGGCTTCCTCCCTTCTTCAGGTTCTTGTACAAGAACTCAAGAGTGAAGGTCTTCAGGGCCTTATCAGAGTTGACAAGGGTGATGTTGAAGCTGGTAGGTCCAGTGATGGGGAAGCGAGGTGCGTTATCAACGTAGCTAGCATTGGGGTAAGCCCATGAGGCGCACAGGTCAGCTCCAAGGACGGTCTTGGTGATTCCAACACATTTCTTAACCTCAACACGATCCTTCTGAACTCCTGGGATGTACTGGATGCCACCATCAGGCTTGATCAAGAAGAAGTTTGTAGAGAAGTTAAGGAGGTTCATTGGTCTGTGGGTTGAGTTGAGGTTCAACTTGAGGTGTGGTCCTGAGAGGGTAATGTTACCCTCAACGTGAGAGGCATGGTAGGCGGTGGCATTAGCCATGACAGAAGCCTCACCAAGCACTGGTACCTTGACTCCCATGGTTCCGATCACCTCAATAGAGGCACTAGGGCTGATTCTGCCGGAGGCAAAGGCCTTAGTCTTGATCAGCTCCATACCAAGAGCAGCACGCATGCGCAGGCTAAGCACAGCGGATCCGTTGACAGAGCAGTTCAAGGGCAGACCAGCGCTGGTTGGAATAATGAAGTCACGCTCCAGGAAGATGAAGCTCTTGGTGATGTTCTTCTCAACTCCCCGGGCAACATTCTCCATCATGTCTTGGGCGTACTTCTTGGCAACGGTCTTGATGTTAGCGACGCTGAAGTTGAGTCTTGGGATGATGGCTTTGATGTCTTCAAGGCTGACGTATCCGAGCTCGTTACCGAGCATCTTCAGATACACTGAGGCGTGGACCATCTGGGCTTCCTGAGGGATCATTTCGTGGATCTTGTTCAATCTGTCTTCAAACTCAGCTGGCAGGGCCTGTTTCAGCACTTCATTCATATGCTCAGCCATTGGGCTCTCCTTCTGGGGAGTGGTGGTCTTATTGGGCTTGGCCAAGTTCAACTTCTCAAGGATAACCTTCTTGGCAGCATCGAGTTTCTCCAAGATCTTCTCGCTCAGCTCGGCATAGGGTGTGTTGCGAAGGTCCTCAATCTGGACCTGAGCCTCTTCCACCAGGAAGTTGTAGGCAGCCCACATCTTGGGGAGGATCTTAGTGTCCATCTGCTTGAAAAGGCTGCCGAGGATGTCATCTGGGTAGTAGCCCATGGGTCCGAAGACGGCTTCAAGAGCAGATTCAAATCCTTTCATCTCAACACCAGCCTCAAACAAATTCCAGCTCTGTCCGAGGACATTGATGGTTGTGTTGAGCATGACATGGTGTGGCAGGTAGTGTTCAGCGTCGAAGACGATGTTGGATTCCATCTGAGCAGCCATGGTCTTGTTGAAGTAGGGGATGTTGACGGCCTTAGACTTCTCAATGTTGCGAGAGTAACGGAGAGGGTCCTTGGGGTATTCTGGGAGCTTACGGTTTCCCATGGCAGCAATAATCTTCCTCTTCAGATCTTGAACAAGGGGCTCATCTGACTCCAAGACGTTCTCGATGTGAGAGAAGACGAATGCCTTGACCTGCATCAGGGGCTCATTCAGCATGATGTCAATGATCTCCTCCAGATCAACAACCTCAGGGTGGCTACGCATGACCATCAGGTAAGCAGCGATGCGAGAGTGGACTTTCCTTGAGGAGTCACCGAGGACCTCCTTCAGTGAAGTGCGGACGTTCTTCTCATCAGTGCTTGGGATGTTGAAGCGACGGAAAGCCTGAATGGCAGCCGTTGAGATGTTGTGATGGAGGTCCTTTCTGGCCATGCATTCCTTCAGACGGGGAACAATCTGCTCGGTGGTGTACATCTCATCCATGTCAAACTTCTGTACAGCTTCACCCATGTTGCCGATGCTCTTCAGGGCCAGGAGGATAAGACGGTTGCTCTCCACTCTCCTTTCTCCTTGGATCTCATCAGGTACAGAGCAATCTCTGCCGAGCATGTCACGCACCATACGGATGGTCTCCTTCAAGGGGTCGGGAAGCTTGCGAGCAACCTTCAACGTCTCCTCCTGCTGGATGTAGTAGTTATGGACCATGATGCTGAGGGGAAGGAGGACAGATTGCCTCTTGTGGACGTGGGCAACTCGCAGACTCTCCTCGATCAGGGTCAGAGGTGGGAACTGACGGAAGGCCATGATGTACATGATGGCATCGGAGATTGGAGATGGGACTGACTCGTCAATGATGAGATCGTTCATCACCTTGAAGCATGGAACACTGCCGCACTGAAGGAGGGCATCATACATGTAGGTCTTTTCAAGTGCAACCTCTCTGGCTCTGACTCCATCAAAAAGCTGCTTCAGAGTCTCATAGTTCAAGGTACGGATGCTGACGACAAACTCTCCAAAGAGGCGAGCACTGTTCATCTGTGTTTCATCAAGGGAGCCCTCTACAAGTTCAGCCAGGATGGCTTCGGCATGGGTGCGGTCGTCATGTTCAGACTCCTGTTGTTCCTCAAACTCAAAAGTCAAGTTCTTCTTCACCAAGTTTTCCTTCAGCTTCAAGACACTGTTGATCTTTCCTTGTTCTTTGAACTTGAGTTCTTGCTGGATGAATGTCTGGACACCGCGCTCTCCATCGTAGCTAAAGGGGTTGAAGGCATGGCTCTCAAAACAGTTGACCTTCTTGACGTTGTCATCTCTAAGCTCATAGCTGCACACCCTGGTGGAGTTGATGAACTTGTCAGCAACTTGCACACCGGTTAGAAATGAAGTTGGAGACAATGTAAAAGCCTTCTGTTGGGGTCTGGTGCAGTTGTTGAGGTCAGTGGTGATGGATACTTCTTGGACACGTCCGGCCCTTGAGCGGTCGATGACAGAGCGCTTTGAGGTACAGTTTCCGTTGACTGTGGTTTGTTCCACCACTAGGTCTTCCCTCAGGTCATACTGGAGAGTGGAGATGATACCCCTCTTGATGTTAAGGATGTAAAGTGGTTCATTCTCATGCGAGAGGATCTCCAACACTCTACCATTGTCCATTTTCAAGATGGTCTTGTGTGCACTCATGTCCAGGGAGAACTGCTTGCTACTGAGCAAGCGTTGCCCCTCAACGTTCTTCAGGTTGCATTTCTCGGTGGATAACACCAGCATGCAATCAGACGTTGCCTCTATTAAAACATCGCAGTCGATGTTCATTCCTGTGACCTCATGGCTGGTACCCTGGATGAGTGTGGAGACCGATGCATCGTACTTAAGGAGGTAGCTCGAGCCGGACTCGAAGAGCCTGTCGCCTGCAAGACAAAAGTTTTAAGAAAGCGGTTTAAAAAAAGTTAATTAATCTACAGAAAGACACAAACAGATTTTCATGATGATTAATTGCCAATAAAAGGATCAGTAAAACATTGTGTTGTTGTTCTTGTAGTTATGAAACAAAAG
>JACSEG010000110.1_pt1 | contig 16031 bp, 27 predicted proteins | sample 8225521 | NCBI WGS metagenome assembly JACSEG01 (sample SAMN15705060, study PRJNA637333) | viral metagenome | isolation source: viral RNA from sea star tissue | host: Pisaster ochraceus | place: USA:Santa Cruz | collected 2018
GGGTGTGATTGGTAGTTTTGTATGGATACTGGAAAACTCATTGCCTCTTGTTACGCCAGCTTTCTAGCTCTTTGTCGCATTCACCAGATATAAGCCAAGCAACAATGCCTTTACCAGTATCTATACCAAGGTATCCATTGCCATCACCAAACACTGGCTTAAGGTCTTTTGGTATCTTAAGGTGTTGCTGATGCATCCCTTCATTAAACATCATGATTGACGCTGTCATTTCAAACATGAAGTTTTTTTCACATAGCGGCTGAACTCCAAGTGATACGGGTTTTTTCGGATCCTTGAAGTCAGTTTTTTCAGCGGCACGTATGCAAGAGATGATATGCATATCTGATTGCAAAAGCGTGGTCATGAACTTTTTGTGCTCAGCCTTGGCTTTCTTCCAGTCTGCCATTTTTGAAAACTTGCCATATTGGTTAGGCGTTATCATTGGTGCTTCAGCGATCTCCATGCAGCCAGATTCCCATTCATGGCTGGTTGAGTCGATAACCAGAACTTTAACGCCAGCATCTTGAAATTCTTTTATAGCTTGTGAGTAACGAGCTGGTGAGAACGGGTAATGCAGGTCAGCAATTAAGAACGGCGCATCTAGTTCGTTGGCGTAAAGAGAGCCACGGCCATTTTCAGTATCAAGAAAGCCGATTTCGCCAGCATGATCAACCATACCGCGAGCTATGTATAATGCAGTTAGCGTTTTGCCGCTTCCAGATTGACCAGAGATACCAAGTACAATTTTTGAGCCAGCGCGCACTGCTTGGCGGATGTTTAGGATTGACATATTAATTAGCCCACTTTGGAGTAAACAACATAGCATCGCGGTTACGATACCCAATTTTATTGCCGGTTTGGCGGTATTCGAATAATAAGCGCATAGCGTGAAGGTATTGCTTTCTGCCTTCTTCAATTTGCTCCGCCGTCATTTGGTATCGCATGTGCTCGTGCGGGTTAGATTCTTGACTTGGGGCAAGTTTTTCTTGTGCAATAAAGCCAAGCTCATTGATTTCAACGCCAGTGACCAGCTCAAAAATATCCTTCTGCAATGCCATTTTTAGCCAGTAATTTAACTTAAATGCATCGATACCAAACTTTTCCTCGCTGGCGTCTAATGTTGTTTTGTAATCCCAGATTGACGGAGCGCGAGTGATGATGTCAGGGCGAATTTGAACCCAAGCAACCCACTGACCTTTATTTACTTCGCCTTCGTTGAATTCTTCGTAGAAGTCTATTTCAGACAACAATGATGACTCGATGTAAGCGCCATCCAAAAGTGATGACGTAACGCTATCATTGTAAAGCGCATCGCGCATATTCATTAGCTGTGCAAAGTCTTTAGCTTTCACCATTACCTTGCCTTCGTTTGCTTTGGCATGTTCAGATAGAATATCTTCAAACAATTCTGGTATATCATCACCGGTCGCTTCGCAGGTTTCTTTGATTCGCTCAACTAGTTTTGGTTTTGTGCCAGACTTAGGGCGGCCACGAGCAACTAACCATGCTTGCATGTCAGCAGTTGATTGCAGCGCGAACGGATAATCATCTTCGTTTAGCTCTGCTGCGAATTCTTCATTGAACAATTCAGGCTCCAAGATCGCTGCGTGAGTTGCAATGCCAAAACCTAGCGCGTCACTTGGCTTGCGCACCGTGTCCATTGCGTGTTTAACCGACTTTGCGTAAACAGCGGAAAGAAATGTTCCGCTAATGTTGCTATTGCCGTGGTAATCTTCGTTAGATAGCGAACCGTTTGGGTATTGCTTGGATTGTAGTAGTTTCATTTTTACCTCTCAAAAATTAAAGGAGGCGAACCTCCCAACTAAGTACAAGCTAACTATAAAATAACTAAATCATGATTGCAAGTATTTATTTATCGCCAAAGTAATCATTCCTGCGCCGTATGCCAATGCAGCAAAATTTCCAGCTTCTGCTTGAGCGTTCAAAAACATAACTTGCTCATAGCTTAACTTTGATTTAGATCTATCTCTTCGCTTAGCTTCGATCGCAGCCATGCCATAAACTCCCTTTGGGCAAGCGATGATAATGTCGCTCACGCCAGAAAGTAGACCTTTGTTTTTCAGCTTCATGCGCGCCTGAACTGGAACGTTTGACTCGTTGGCCACATGGAAAATATGCCAATAATGCTCAGGGTAGCGAGCACGAGCTTTACCGATTGCGGTTGCTAGATCGCCATCTTCTGTGTTGCATTCGCCTTTATATTGCTCATCAAATATTTGTACCGCTGGATGAAGCAGGGCGCGTAGTTCTTTTTGGGTGTACTTAGCCAAAATCAAAACTCCTTCAAATTAATAACAGACTTACCTTTGCCATTGATACGATGCGTTATTGCTTTAGGCGTTTTTAATGCTTTTACAGCTTCATTTACTTGCTGAATCGTTTTAGCTTTCATCAACATGTTGCGATCGTGCCAACCGGACATTTGAACCATCACCATTGCTTTAACCATATTCTTACAATGGCGCTTATCAGATAATGGCCAGAACATTTCCGTTGCAATGTCGCCATTCACCAAGTGATAGGATATCGTCAACGTATTGCGCTCAAACTTGGTTGTCATTTTGGTGACTGGGATTAACTCAGTTTTCGAATAAACTTTTCCAAGGTTGTCATTTGGATCTTTCATGTATTCGCCGCAGCATGAGCACACTTTCGTTGAAACATCATTCTTGGTGCCACAGTGTTCGCACTCGTTGAATTTCCACCAATGATCGTGATTAATACATCGCCTGGCATAAATTGAATTTTCAGCATCACAAACTGGGCACAGCATAACTTCACCCTTTCGCTTTGCCCTTTCAAGTTCTGCCTCTTCCAGTTCTGGAGAGTTAAACATAGACGCCATGACCTCCATGGTGCTCGAATAATCCATTACTAGGCAGTCTTTCTTTATTATCCCAAGCTCAATATCTGCATCTTTAAGTAGTCGAATTCCACGGCCAATAAGCTGCTCCAATAGTGTTAAGCTTCTTATGTCACGAAGTATTACGATGGTGTCGAGGCGAGGGATACTGACCCCGATACTCCAGCAACCTATCTGCAAAACGTATTTCAGCAAGCCTTTATTGCACTTCTGCTTGATCAGACGGCGCTCTTTGGTTGGCGTCTTCTCTGTGATAATTGCATAACTTCCCTCTGGTAATGCTTTTGCTGCCTCTTCACAGTGCTTACGTCCAGCGCAGGTAATTAACGCTACGTTGCGTGATTGCATGGCGCTGACAACTTCCTGCATTATTTGCTGAGTTTTGGTTGGCTGCTCTAAAATTGATTGCTCTATGGCGGACAATTCGGTTGACGTAAAATCCTGATCGCCTTCTTCTAATGCGTCGAACTTGGTGCGATCGTAAGTCTCTTGTCCAAATCCAAAGTTAACCGGCATAACGAATTCTTTTTCAGTTAGATAAGGTCGATCTATTCTAACCAGTTCTTTCTTCCAGAATTCACCGCGCATTGATGACACGCCACGCCATGGTGATCCCGTATATCCAAGAATCTTAACGCTAGGATTGCGCTTGCGTAGTTCAGAGATGATTTTCATGTAGACCGAATCATCATTATCAAATGGCACCCGGTGTGCCTCATCAATCTGGATTAGGTCGAAAGTGTGATCGCTCAATTCAGCCTGTAATGCGTTGTAAACGGTTTTCTCGCTTCCGACTATGATTGGGTACTGCGTGTCTTTAACACTCAATGACGCGCTAAACATCGATGCTGGCTGCCCTATCTCCCAGCACGCATCGGCGTCTTGTTCAACTAGCTCACCAATGTGCGCCAATATAAGGACTTTCCCGCCTCGCTTTGCAACGTGCTGTGCCAATATCGACATTTGAAATGACTTACCAGCAGACACCGACATGTAAAGGTATGCAGGATCATTGCTAGTTTTGCAGTGATTAATAGAGGCTGCATGAGCCTCCTGTTGATAATCACGGGCTGTGTATTTGCCGTAGGTCATCTAGCCTCCATCATCTTAAGAAAGCAGATTGCGGCGGAGCGTAGTGGGTTATCGTCATCTGAGTAAAAATCACCCTCGCAGTTAACGGCAAACCAATTACTTGGCTTTAATTTTTTACTCCAAACTGCTGGTGTAATTGCAATCCCATACTCAAAAGCAATCGGCATCATGTCGGATGGGTTGTTGCATGGGTCAAAAGGAATAGTGAAATCGCAGTCCAAATAAACCGTTCCATCCATCCAGAACCAATCAACAGGAAGGTGATTTATTACCATCTTTGCAATCTCAAAGTTACTTTTATTGCTGTAATCGATCATGCTAACCTCTATTATTTAATTTAATTTCATCTTGAACGCGCTTATTGGCTTTTTTTAGTTTTGCTAACTGCTCGTTTGCATTGATAATCAAATGAGAGTGAGTTGTTGTCTCACCGTGTAAAATATCCTCAAGAAGATCCACCGCAAGACATAAGGCTCTAGCTGCGATTCCTTCCGTTGTCATGTCTTTATCGTGCATAACTTCTAATCTCCTAGCTTGTTTTAACTGAATTTAATAACTCTTCATTGGCAAACTCAGTTCCAAGAGCTTTAACTATCGCTATCCTAACTGCTTGGTCGTTGTTATTAAGAACCTCGGCTAGCAGGGCTATATCGTTGTGAAGCTTATCTCTTGCCTTTAACTGCTTTTCTGTTGCCTCCTGCCAATCCGTAACGTTTAAAGCGACTTTAATCTGTCTTGCAACATCCATTACGTATTTATTAAATGCTGTCTTATCTTTAGCTCGCGTGAATAGAGAACCGCACATTAGCTTGTAGCTGTCGCCAGATTCATTTCTGAACTGAATTAACTTGTCGAACATCCACTCGTAAGTCTCAATTTTTAGCTTTGGAGATATCGCCAGTGACATATCAATAAATAGTAAAGGGTGAATCCATGTGTGATGGCCTCTACCTCTTGCTGATTGCTTTACGGTGCCGTATTTATTTTCAAGTTCTGCCATGAATTCCTTTGTTGATTTATTCTTGAACCATGCCTTCTCATCAAATGGAGATAGTTCGTTTATTGCTCGCCATTTATTGCCAGCTTTAACCAAGTCGGTAGCGCTAAAGTATTCAGTTTTACTGTGTTGTGATATTGGCATTCCGAATAAGTCTCGCTTCATTACAACTGCTGTTTTCATTCTCACCTCAAAGGTTGTTGATTTAAAGTAATTATAAACACACCTTTTAAATCGTGCAATATTTATTTTACTTTTTCTCATACCTTCTTTTGCCTGCCAAAAAAAAGAGCCCGAAGGCTCATATAAAATTACGTCAACTATCCACTTGCTAAACTATTGCTGCCTCCTCTTTGGTCGGCCCTGATGGCTTCTCAGTAATCTGTGGGCTTATGTTTAATTCTCTCTGCGACTGTCTTTAATGTTTGACTTAACTGTAAGATAACTATAAACTACACATAATAATTAAGCAATAGTTAAGGCGTTAAGAATGAAGAAAAAAGTTGTTAAAGTTCACCGAGACATGACCGTGTCAGAATTGGCCCAATCAAAACGCGCCATGGAAGAAGCAATTGAAATGTGCGGTGGTCGCTTGAATCTGGCACATGTTTCTGGTGTTTCTGGTCAAGAGCTATCTAACTGTCTATATAAAAGCAGAGTCAGCCCTCAGATCGCCATTAGAATTGAATTGGCATTGAGCGAAAAGGGCGGCGAATTTTCAAAGTTCACCAGACATTATTTTTGCCCAGATCTCATTGATATGGATTTTGATCGGGTTAAGGCGAGTATGGATATTGACGAATCACAATAATAACCATATACTCACAAAGTAACCTAGCCAACTGAAGTTACAAAACACCTCTCTTAATCCCCTTCCTAGTGACGGGGATTTTTTTTACCTATATAATTATTATGGGTAAATTATAAAGGAGCCCCACATGTTTAAATATGGCAAATCAAGTAAAGCACGCTTAGCAACATGCCACCCTGAAATACAGCGTTTGTTCAACTCACTAATCAGCCACTACGACGTATCTATTATTTGCGGCCACCGAACGGAAGAGGAGCAGGACGCCGCTGTAAACTCTGGTAATAGCAAAACAATGTTCCCAAACAGTAAGCACAATAAATACCCGTCTCTCGGCATTGATGCTGCGCTATACCCTATCGATTGGAATGATATTGGCCGCCACTACATGTTTGTAGGCATTGTTCGTGAGCGAGCGCGTGAACTTGGCATTCCGATCCGTTGCGGTGCTGATTGGGATAGCGACTTTGCTACAAATGACCAGACTTTTAACGATTTGGTTCACTTTGAATATGCGGGGTAGGATTTATGATTGGTGTAATTTCCGCAGGCATTGGCCTTGTTTCGTCATGGTTAACAGGCAAGCAAAGGATATCTGAAGCTAAAGTTGAGCGAGAAACTAAAGCTCTAGTAAGTGAATCTAATTGGGATTCTGTGCAGGCTGAGGCAAGCAAAGGAAGCTGGAAGGATGAGTGGTTAACGCTACTTGTAAGTATCCCTCTAGTTCTAGCGTTCATTCCAGGGATGGATATATACGTTATGGATGGCTTCGCTGTTTTAGCAAAAATGCCAGAGTGGTATCAATACACAATAGGCCTAGTGTTCTCTGCTAGTTTTGGCGTAAAAGGTGCCATGAGGTTAATTGGTAATAAAAAATAGAAAAAGCCCCTTTAATTGGGGCTTAGTTTTTTAGGGTATTCGTAAAAGAGTGTGTACATATCTCTAGTGCCTTCGTATAATCATCAAGTCACAATTCGTAAAAGTATATGTATGGAGGCGTTAGTGATTTTAGAGACAGCATGGGCAATGCCAAACAAAAACACATTTGAAATAAAGCCAATCAAAGAAATTATCGGAAGATATTTAAAAGGGGTGAGCATCGACCCATTTTCTAATATCAATAGATTGGCAAAGATTACAAATGATATAGATCCCAGCGTTGGTGCCGATTACTGCATGGATGCAATAGAGTTCCTACGAACGTTTGACGACAATTCGATTGATACTGTTTTGTTTGATCCTCCATATTCACCTCGTCAAATCAAAGAGTGTTATGCATCGCTGGATAAAACAGTTAATTTTCAAACCACTCAGTCAAGTTTTTGGGGCGATCTCAAGAAGGAAATCTCACGAATAACTCGCCCTGGAGCTATTGTAATTACTTGTGCTTGGAATAGTGGTGGAGTGGGCAAGAAATATGGGTTCGAAAAGATTCATGTAGCTAATGTTTCTCACGGAGGGTGGCATAATGACACAATAGTAACAGTCGAAAGAAACGTTCAGACCAACCAATGCTGTTACTCTAAGGGAGCATATATAACTCACAAGAAGAGAACCAATAAGAGTGAATCTGATATCATCGAAGCAATAGAAAAACTGACCAATGAAGGGGCAAAAGTCACAAAAACGGCAGTAGCAAAAGTCACAGGCATTAGAAGAGAACATTTATCAAGACGATATCAACATTTATTTACCTTTACGACTTCATAGGCTATGTGATTTATGTTGAACATCGAAAACCTGAAAGTTATTGAGCGCAAAGAATATGACGATCACTGTATATTCCACGCTCAATCTATATCCCCTAACCGCACTTGTTCCGAGTGCGGATCAATCAATACAGCAATCATAGGTAAGTCAAACCAACCTTACAATGACACTCGTATGTACGGAAAAACCATCAAGATTCAGTTCGATAGAAAGCGACTTCGCTGCAAGGATTGTAGCAAGACTTGCTTTGAACAACTGGACTGGCTCTCTAATGATTTCCGTATGACCAAGCGAGCAGAAGACTACATCATGCGTATGTGCGGTAAAGTGCCGTTTACACATGTAGCTACTGAAATGGGCATCACGGAAGGGACTATACGTAACGTATTCGCCAATTACGTGGATATTATCGAGGGTAAACACGACTGGCTTGCCCCTCGCGTTCTTGGTATCGATGAGACTCATTTCAGTAAGAAGATGCACCTTGTCATGACGGATATTGAGCGCAGAACTCTACTCGACATGCGAAAGGGCAGGTCGCAGGATGCCACTCAGAAAGCTATTATGAGGCTTAATGGCTGGAAAGATATTGAGATCGTCTGTATCGATATGTGGCGACCGTATTACCGTGCTGTGAAACAGCTATTGCCTAACTCCGTTGTCGTTATCGACCGATTTCACGTTGCTAAGATGGCTGGCGAAGCTATGGAGAAAGCACGTAAGGCGATACGAGCAGAACTATCAGACAAGGAGCGTAAGAAGCTCAAGAATGACCGAAAGATACTGCTTAAGCGTAGGGCTAACATCAAAGGCTTGAACGAGCTGGCGTCATTCCATTTCTGGACGGAGGAATACCCAACGCTGATGGAAGTGTATAACGCCAAGGAAGCATTTCTCGACATGTGGGATATGCCAACCAGAAAGGAAGCTGAGGACTATTGGGAGAACTGGAAAGCAGTATCTACACCATCTGTCAGGAAATACTTCAAAGACGCGATACGAGCTATTGATAACTGGCATGAGCCTATCTTCAATTGGTGGGACTATCCATATACCAATGCCGTTACGGAGAGCCTGAATAACACTATCAAGGGCGTATTTAGGAATGGTCGTGGTTATAGCTTTGAAGTTCTTAGGGCTAAGCTGCTTTACAACAAAGGCGGCTTGGAAGTGTCAATGAAGTCCTTGAACAAACCAATCTATGATCCACTGTTTGAATTGTTGAAGAAAGATGATCCAAAAGTAACCATGCATGGGCTAAGACATCGAGCCTTTAAAGCACTGTTTAGAGACATGGTTACTTTGCTTGAAAAACAACCAAATACACACAAATAGGTTTTGTTAAGTGTGGGTATCAATTCTGTATGTTTATTAATCGATACTCACACTATTTCGAATACCCGTTTTTTATAACTTAACAATCTTTAACTCTAGCTTTTCAGCATAAGCAAGTTCAGCCAATGCTCCTTTTGATTGTTCGTAGCCTCGAAGTAAATGAATTGCATCAGCTGCTCGAATCATTGCAAAGCAAATGTCCATGTATTCACGCTGGGATAGTCCATCAGGCAGTATTGCTGGGTTTAACGGTGTGTGTCCCTCTTCTTTTAAAAAATACGCCTCATCATTGAACGAATCACGGTTAAAGTTTTTATAGCCAGTCATTGGGCCTGCTATGTAGATTTTCATTTCATTGCCTCTCTATCTATTAGTTCAACATGTTTTTTAACTGGAGACTTAGGATCAAAGACAAACACAACCGAACCTTTATTGTTTCCGCTTACTGGCTTTTGCGTTTCTGCGTTAATGAATGCCAAGCGGCCAGAAATAAAGTGACATTCTGTGCAGCTGTCGAATGCCAGCTTGAACCATTTAACTGAAGTGTCAGCAGGGATTAGCATTACGAACACCTTGCCAGTTTCAATTGACAGCCTTACGCACTCGGATACCCAAGGCGTAATATTTGAGTATGGTGGATTACACCAAACGGCACCAACACCATCAAAGCACCCGTCATCTGAACTGGCACCCAATGCGCCGCCCTCTCCATTAACTGGCTCGCTAAAATAGTGTGCGCATAGTGCATTTTTATCGCTAGCGGCAAGATCACAAGTAAAACCAAACCGACGATCATAATAATCAAACACAAACTTAGGAGTCTGCCAGCAATCTTTAATCTCCGCTGGCGTAAAGCTTTTATTTTCTGTATTCACAATGAAGCCCCCATATCCAAGAATTCATCACGACTCATCTTGCCCTTGCCGATCCTGATTATGTTATTAAGCTGCCTGTTAAGCCATCCTTGAGGGAATAAATTTGATCTGCCTTGCTTGCACACCAGTTTAATTCTTGGTGAGGTTACTCTTTTCTCGCATTTTGCCAGGCAATTTTTTAATGCCTTATTTGGCTTATCTTTGTTTAACTCAACTGAAAGCTCGCACGATAAAAGAACACTAGTGAACTCTTTCGCGTCTAATATTTTTTCTTCTGTTGTTATCACTTAAAACACCTCTAAATTGGCGACCGATTAAAGTCGCCTTTGTTTAATTAAAATGGTGGATCGTTTTGTGGGTTTTGTTGCTGCTGCTGCGCTGGTGCAAATCCTTGTGATTTTGTAGGCTGAACTGGCTGACCCCAATCCTGCGCCGTTTCTGGATAGTTAGCGCCTTGCAACTTCGCGTTATCCATCAGCAAGGTGATGTAAGTGGTGCCGTTGTGGTCGCGTGATTCAATCTTTAACTTTTCGCATGACAGCACAACAAACGAACCTTCAGAAAATGCCTTGTTATAGAACTCGATCGCATTTGGCGTCTTTGCAAACATTAAAGCCTTATAGTTGGTGTACGTTGTTTCGCCACCATTCCAACCTTTAATCATCTCTGACAGCTCAACCGAGTACATTGTTGATTGCCCATCTTGGCCGCAACCTGACTTGATAAATGGTGCTTTACGAATTAACCCTGATACTACGTGCATGTCCTAACCTCTTTTAAAAAAATGTAATAAATAACCGATGCCTGCGCGTCGATACCATGAGTTTGTTCGCGATCTTTCGCAGTTTTTTAGCCGTTCGCTTGCTTTCACAATTCAAACTCCTCTCTTAATTGTCTTTTTTCGTTAATACGCTCAATTTTACGGCGTATTTCCATTTTCTTTTTATCAAGTTTTGACGGTGCCATATGTGATTTTGCGCTTTTTGGGCCGTAAGTTCTTACTGTGAATCTTTGATGTTCTGAGATCATGATAAAAGCTCCGTATTTTGGTGCTCATGAATATTGCCGATTACTTCAATATTTCCGTATTCAAACGCATCCTGCTCGCCGTTAAGATCTCCTAATTGATTGTTAAAGCAGAATCTCATGTCAAAATCATCGTAACCAATAACCGCTAACTCTATAAATTCAGGCTCGTAGTAGTCAGACTTAACAATATCACCCTCATAAATCTCAATGCCGTTTTTGTCTTTTAGTCCGGTAAATTGACGTCTTGTCACAAGTTCCCAGCACTTAAGTATGCTGCCCTGTTTTGTTCTTGGCGGTGTCACAACTCCATTTGCTATTTCGTCAATGTCATACTTAGCTTTTGAAATACTTCCTTCATGTTTCCAAATAAATTCAAATTTAATCTCTCTACTCATGACAGCACCTCATCAATCTGATCAATAAATCCACGGTAAATATCTAAGCTTTCAACTGGCGCGTCTATAGGAGCATTATCAATTATGCCCTCAAAGAAAGCGCGGAATTCAACTAATTTAACGCCGCGATCGATACTTTTAGATGCCATTTCACACAAAGTTACAGCGCGCTCAGAGTCAATTTGAACTTCATTAAGACCGCTGTTTTGCGCGTGAACTGCAATAACCATTGCTTCGTTAATATCTTCTTTTGTTAACATGTTACACCTCTCTCGTTTCGATGAGTTAACTATACACTAACTAAATTGGTATGCAATAGTTATTTAGTGGTTATTTGCGATTTAATGATATAAAGCCAGATCTAAGTAGTCCCTCTGTTGGTATTTGGGTTGGTGTTGGTAACATAAAAAACCTACCCAGACTTTCTCTTTTTGCTTCACCAAAGTGCTTTCTCATGTACTTACTAATAGTGTTGGTAGTCGCTCTGTTTGCCGTCATTCCCAACACATCTGCAATCATGGTCGCTGTTGCCTTGTATGTAGCATTTCCTCCTCGACCAAAAGTGCTAAGAATCTTTTCTTCTATAGGATCGCAAGCTAAGAACATTTCGTTATATTCATCTCGCTTAGCAGCGTCATCGCCAGTTACAAACCACGGCTTACTGATTGGGCCGCCAGATTGGTTGAGCTCGTGTTTAACCTGAGCCCAAAACTGTTGCTGGTTGAAGTTTTTAATTTGATTAAATCCCTTTACTGGCAAACACCAAAAACGACGGTTACCGGTATCATCCTGAAGAAACTGAACATCATTCACCGATGCAAACATTACAGTACGGCGAAACAGTGTAGTATCAACGCGATCATAAGGTCGTCGAACCTTATCGCTCGACATGGTCGTAAATGCTTTTAGAGCACTAATTTCAGACTTTTTGAATGTAGTCTCAAGCTCACCTAGCTCCACCATCCAATGACTGGCAAATGTAATTCGACTATCCTTGCTGTTTAAATCAAGATCTAAGCCATCTTTGATGTAGTCACGCAAGCCATCACAAACCAAGTTTTTGAACCAAGTTGTCTTACCAACGCCTTGCTCGCCTTGGAATACTAATATTCCCTCGTAATCTAAGATCATACCTTTAGTTCCGTTCTCTAGCATTCCAACGGCGCACATAAGCCACTTTTTAAGGTAAATATCTCTAATATCCTCATAGCTTTTTTCTACCTTTATGGAATTAATCACATCTGACATTCGATCAACTCCGTCCCACTCATTGGAGTTAATCCAATCTAAAACAGGGTTATAAGCGTTCATGTCAGCTATTGATTTAATATGATTGACAGCGTGCTGGTTTGGCAGGTTGTTGTTTATGCACAGGTTAATAATCGCATTGATGGACCCGTTAGCCTTATTGTCTTCAGTGAATTTTGTAGATGGCACGTTAACCTCTTCGTTGCGTGTGATCATGTTGTACTTGCACTCTATTCCATATCGCCGCATTAAAAACTCAACGTTCTCAAGTGAGCCATTTAATCTAACGCTACCAGTCTGACTAACGCTGATCTTTGGAAATTCATCTGGTGATATTTCTTGGCAAAGTGGGACATATTCGAAATCAGCAACGATTGCGATTGGCTTAGTCATTTTGACCTCTCGTTAATAAATCATATTGCAAGCTAAATCTTCCAGAAGCCTCATCCATACCTGCTTTAACTGCGATGTCATTCCAATCTGTGCCACAATCACTACTGCCAAGCGGCATCCATTTGCAATTTGCCTTCCTTGCGGCCTCCGATGCTTTAGTCTCACCAGGGTTTCCATCGGTTTTGAAGTCATTGTCAGCGCAGATCACAACCATTTTCGGGTATTCCATTCGAGCAATCTTTGCTATGTGCTCAAGGTTTCCTGCATTGAACGCCACGTAAACAGGTTGCTTTGTGATCTCGTGAACAGTGCATGCGGTGGCGAATCCCTCGCAAACAAACGCCATATCTTGCGATCCTTTACATAGTTGATCGATGTAATGAAAGTTACCTTTAACGGACCCGCCAGGCATAAACAGCTTCATGCCATCAGGTCGAATTCTTTGTAGGCTTTGTATCTTAAATGTATGACTCATAACTGGAATCAGTAAATCTCGACCATCATTGGAAATCTTGGCACCATAAGGCGTAATGCATTTACGTTCCACATACTCGTGCTCATGAACAATGCAGCTATAATCATCCGAATCATTCCAAGCCATGCAGGCGTTTGCTCTCGTGTTCCTGCGCTCGATATCCTCCTCCATGCGGCGGATGCGCTGAGCTTCAATTCTTGCCTCTGTTGCCTTTCGCTTCATTTCCTTGAATTCTTGTTTGCTTAGCTGACTAATGTCTTCAGCAAACCAAGTGTAGTGCTCACCAGTTTTCCATGAGCCGAATGTGCAAGACGTATTATAATCATCACGCCATACTAGCCAGCCGTTAAGGCTTCCCTTTTTATCACCCTCAATTTGGAATCGCTCTATCTTTCCATTTAGCTTTAGTTTGTTTTGGTTGGCGCATTGAATTTCACGCTCAGTCATAAAGTAATCACAATCATTAAAGTTTCTCATTGAACACCTCGAAATCAACTGAACTAACAGACCATTGAACGCCAAGCTTTCCAAGGTAGCTTGTTGCACCCTCAATCGTAATGTTTGCTCGACCATTTATAATTGCGTTAACTGTTGCACGGCTAACTCCAAGTTTAGATGCGATTTCATCCTGTCTACTGCCATTCATGTTAAGCATCATCACTTCTGACTTAACTCTATTGTTTAGTTTTGACTTTAAACCTTCAAAAGACATACATACCTCCCGTTTCGTTACGGATAATGTAACATAGCGGCTTACAATGTAAAGCGTAATTCTACAATTATTTTGTTATATAGAAGCACCTCTTATGTGTAAATAGAATAAATGACTAACCTTTGTCATAAAATATGATAGTTGGTCATGAGTTGGTCATCCCTAAGTCATTGATTTACCTTCTACATTCTAAAGAATGACTAACATGACTAATATTATTATAAAAGACTATAAAGAGGCAGTGTAAAACGGGGCTGACGTAAGGTATATAGTTTGGTGTAATGCACTGTCATTGCGCACTTGGTCATTTTTACTGTTATTATCCAATCAAATCATACGTTTAACAGAATGACTAACTATGACTAACTTGGTCATTGTGACTAACTTTCACCACGCACTAGCTAACTATCAAATAACCACTTGCATAAATACTAACTTGGTTATAATATGGTTATCAGATTAACGAGAGAGGTTTAGTATGAATAATGAAATTAAGATGAGTGATGATGAGTTGGCAGAATTAATTAGAATTAAAAACCATCAAGAGGGCATGACGTTTGCTCAATTATCTGGCTTTTTTGTAATGATGAGCAAGCTAAGGAGCACTCATCACCTTGTAGAAATAAACACACACGACAAACACCTGGCTCGTATTGCTGAGTTAACTGTCGCACTGAAAAGCTTGGTTTATTGTGCTGAAAACAATTCAGGACACCCACCATCGCTATGCTGCTACCATCGCGCACTTGATGAAGCCAAACAACTACTGGAGCAATCAAAATGAACGACAATCTGAAAGACTTAATGTTTAGAGCGCTTATTGGATTACTAACCATGGCTTCGTATTTTGCTTTTGCTGTGTCAATTTATTTTTTATTAGAGGTAATATCATGAACGACAAACAGCCTTTAGATCACACGCCTGCTTCGGCACAACCTAAGCAACACTTCATTATGCCTTGGCCTGCAATCATGTTTATCATTGGTGTTGCGATTGGGTTTATTTTTGGGGTAACGAGATGACACTCAACCAATACGAACAGCGCTTCATGGTTGAGCTTGAAGAGGAAGACTGTTCACGACAATTGTTCCTTAACTGGCGTTCATTTGTTTACGCTAGATATACTGATTATTTGAGAGGTGAGTGATTATGGTTAGGGATGTTTATTTGTATGAGGAGGGTTTGAGTGAAGAATAAGAAAGTGAGGAAGATGATTCACTACTTGGAAATATCAAAGCGTAACGGATGTATACCATTGCGCTGCCTGTTTACATTTAAAGATGGAGACTTTGGTTATTGGGTTCCGATTGAGTCTGGATGGTTCTTTCGTGGCGTTTATTATGGTGTCGTATCACTAACCTCCGACCAGCTGAGTGGTAATTAATTTGCCACCTAGATTACCAAAGGCTTGCCGTGAACGTGGATGCGCTGGCAAGTCAACTGAATCTCATGGCTACTGTGATAAGCATAAGCACCTAGCATCATGGGGAAAGCATCAACAACAACGTGGTGCTAATCCATACAACAATGCTAAGTGGAAGCGTGTTAGGTATGCAATCATGCAGCGAGATAAAGGGCTGTGCCAAGAGTGTTTGCGTAATGGACGCATCACAGCGGCTAATCAGTGTGACCATATCATTCCGCTATCTCGTGGTGGTGATATGTATCGATATAATAACCTTGAGATGCTTTGTGAGAATTGTCACCAATTGAAGACTGGGAGAGAGTGATGATTAAGAAAGGTTCTGTTATTCGTGAGTGCAAGTATGGATATTGCATCGAATAAACAGTTATTACTGATCCAATTAAGAATGATCGTGGTCAGCTTGAGTTCAAGTCCGAGACAAGCAGTGGCTCAATCATTGAATACATGAAGTGCGAATCATCCCTTGAAGTAGTAAAAGCAATAACAACACCAACCATTAGAACAAAATAATATATACCACTCACAAGCCCTCTAACGCACACAGAGGGCTTTTTTATTTCATTAATAGCAGCGAGCCAATGAGATAGAAGGAGGGGGGCTATGGAATCTCTGAATCGGTTCAGCACGCCAATCGCCAAACACACCCACAACC
>JACSEG010000112.1_pt1 | contig 15863 bp, 16 predicted proteins | sample 8225521 | NCBI WGS metagenome assembly JACSEG01 (sample SAMN15705060, study PRJNA637333) | viral metagenome | isolation source: viral RNA from sea star tissue | host: Pisaster ochraceus | place: USA:Santa Cruz | collected 2018
AATCCATTTATGATAGCATTCTGATCTCGACAGAATATGATTTGTATTTCTGGCTCGATCGCTTGGGGCTTTCCGTAGAGGGAGAAAAGAAAGAGAAACAAGATCGCCTCGTTGAATATTATGATCTGGATCCAGCATCTTCTGGAAACACAGGAGACAGTAGTTCTGGTCAGGAAGAGTACAAGGTTATTAGCGGCGAAGACGATGACATCGTGGTGGAAGAAAAACTTGAACTAGCAAAGGGGACGGTCAGTGAAATCATCATACAGAAAGCACAGAAGGCAAGTTATTTCACCTTTTCCCAAGTAGAAGAGGATGTATTTACCCTGGTTGGCGACGTAGAAATCATCATCAACAACATAGACGAAGGAAAGCAATATAGGATTTACACCGACAAGCTCATTTACAACGAGACCCTGCGCAGGGGGACTGCGTTGGGGCAGGTTCTTTTTGAAGAACATCAGTATGGTCCTAGTTCTGCTAGTGCTACCGGAGAGACAGCGGCCGTACAAACGTTTACAGGAGAAGTAATAGTTTTTGACATTGATGAGTTTAGCTCGGACATCCTGCTAGGAAGCACGAAAAGCTCAAAGAGCATCGACTATGGAAAAGACAGAACTCTGAATTCCAATCTGCAGTTCACCCTATATTCACCCTATATTAGCAAGTCCAAAGAAGACGTCATCGTTCTTGAATCCCCTTCGATTACAACGAGCGAATTTGACCCTCCCATATATACCATTGCTCTGAACAAAATGTGGTTGCTTGCCCCCAACGAATGGTCGATATCGAATGCGGTGATCTTTCTTGGTCATATTCCTGTTATGTGGATACCTTTCTTTTTTAATCTCGGGGACAAATTCTTTTTTAACCCAGCCATTGGCTATAGTTCGCGAAATGGGAGTTTCCTTAACACAACAACATATATTATTGGGGAAAAAGAAAAAGAGAAAGAAGAAGATGCGTTCTTGGATTTTTTTGATTTTGGACAGCAGCAGCAACAGAAAAAGGTGATCAAAGGGCTCTATCTTCGTGATGCGGAAGTCGGTGATACCATTACTACCTATCCTAACAATTGGTTTCTTCGATTTATACTCGATTACTATGTCTCTTTGGGAGCTCATGCGGCTCTTACGGGTGATTTTTCAAAGCTCGGTTTTATAGATAGTCTTGAGTTTGATGTGGGGCTTGCGCTTACTCAGACCATCTTTACGCAGTCGGGGACGCAGAATTTTTTTACGCATCATTATGATGAAAACGGCATGTTCACGAGTAATTTGGATCAGGGGTACTTCTTACATTTTCGTGTGCCGTTTCGCTATAACATCGACTTAAAAACGAAGCTAAGCTATGAAAGGATCATCACCCAAGAGATAAAGTTTCAAAACTTTTCGGATTCGTATTTCCGACGTGATTTTAGTGTAAGACAGCTAGATTTTTCCTGGCAACAAGTTCTTGATCCTAACTTTGATAGAGATAGTCTAAACAAACGTGCTACTCAGATTTCAACATTTTTCTGGCAAAGCAGTACCAGTCTTAATGTTCCTTTGGATTCTGATTTCTTTGGAAAATATATTCAAAAAATCAACCTTAGTAATTTTCTCTTTCAAGTGAACTGGGCAAGAAAAAGAACAGACATCGCGAGCAGGCCAGACGCGTATACCGCAGGCCCAGGCATTGTTGACGAAGAGATCGAAGGCTATTATTTTTATCCTTCTCGTGTCTATGTCCCTTCCTATAAGGTAGATATCGAAGGCATTCTGCTTGACTATGGCTCAGGCCAAGAAATAAGTAGCATAGAAGAAGAGGTAGAAAAACCTGAATTAGATCAGAGCAGTGGAATCGAAGGGTTAGAGATATTTTCTTTGTTCGAAGAAAAGAAAAAAGAGATTTTGGCCCCAGAAGAGACAGAAGAAATTTCGGATCTCATACCTTTGTTTGAAGTTGCGAACACAGCACCACAAGAGCTTGATTATTCCTCTGTTTCTGGAAAACTGAGCTATAGCTTAAAGCATTCTTTGAGCGAGATTCTCTATGTAAATACAAATAACAAGAAAAAGCCTGAGGATTATGTCTTTTTGGCAGACAGCTTTTTAGATTATGGTTTGCTTACCACTGCAAACTCATTTGGGCTTAAGCACAACTTCGGTTTTTTAGCGGGCATTGTCAATTTTGAAAATTCACTCAAAATAGATTTGAACTACAAGATCTTAAACACAGAACAGAACATCCAAACGACAGCAAGAGGAAGAATCGTGAATTCAAATAACTCGTATCTTCGAGAGGATGTTTTTACGGAAAACTCGTTCAATGTTTTTTTTCTCAAGCCCTTTCGTTATTTTGCGGCTAGTGTACTTTCGTATACAAGTTCCTTCTACATAGCACGAAACTTGCTGTCTTCGTTGCAGGAACAAGAAACACTCTTGCTTGATGATAAAACATGGTGGAAAAGTCACAATGTGGCTGCAACGTTGGCAATTCAGTACTCGTTTCTTAAACAATCTTTTGGATTCTCGTACGAACTGCCTCCTCTAGACGAACTCATGACATTTAATTACAGTCTATCCGTATTTTCTGCTTCTTTTTCTACGTCTTATGTCTTTGTACGGCGATCGGATCAAACATTTAAGAGCAATCCTTGGGTAAGTAGCCTAGAACTATTTTATTTTGATAAAAATTTAACGCTATCGCAGAATCAAACCTACAACGTTGAAGATAATCACTGGGAAAGGCTTCAAACAAGATTAAAAGTCTGGTGGTTCACCGCTGACTTTCTTGCAGAACACGAAAACGAATATCGACTAAATCCTTCTGAGGCACGATTCGAGGCTGAGGGTGAAAAAGCTCTTCGCCCAAAATCTTTGAGCGCAAAGTTTTCGTATTCTTTTGACAATGCGTTCTGGCAAGATAGAATACAAACCAAGTTTACCTTTGACACGAGTTACACGCACGATTTTCTACGTTTTATTAATAGTAAATTTCTTCTGTCCTATAAACTCAGTTTCATTATTCATGAGATATTCGTGCTTGATTTGAGTGTCAAAATTAAAAATGAAAGTGTCTTCTCCTACTTTGATGTATATGCAAGGCAGGTGGGTCTTGATGGACCAAGAAGCTTATGGGATGACATAGTAAAGGGGTTCACTGTTTGGGATCAGAACGCCTTGTATGAGAGTGAGTTTAAACTAGAATCAATCACGGCAAGTGTCTTGCAAGACTTTGGTGCGTGGGTGCTCAACTTCTCCTATTTGGGTAGACCGAAGTTAACGGGAACAGGAGTACAGAGAAACTATAAATGGGAGAGTCTTGTTGAAATCAGTGTTTTGTGGAAACCACTTCCTGAGTTTGTTTCCTACACCTACTACAGAGACGAGCAATGGTCATTCGAGGAGGAATTGAAGTAAGAACACGATGGCAGAGAAGAAGAAATTCGAAACAAACATAGTACTGGACTCTCAGGATATCTTACTCAGTATTTCGGGGACCAATAACGAGAACATTCACATCATTGAAAATTATTTTCAATCTCCTGTCTATCTAGTGGGCAATCAGATCACTTTTCGGACATCTTCTAAGGACATGAATAGAAAATTCGAGTCGCTTATGCACGCTCTCATAGGGTTTGCCAAGACCATGTCATACATAAAACCTGACTATCTGTACGCGCTGTTTTCAAAGATAGAGCAAGACGACGGCAGCGGTGGCGAGAACGGTGGCAGCGACAATAGCAGTGGTATCGACAATAGTAGTGGCAACAACAGCAACAACGACAATAGCAGCAGCAACAACGACAACAAGAGTAAGAACAAAGAGGGCGGAACCCTCGTTCAAGAAAAAACCAAAGCAAGTGCTTTTAAAAAAATTGATTGGAAGGAAATCCCTGTGATCGAAATTTCTGCTCAAGAAGAGGGAAACGGAAAAGTCGGAAACAAGAAAAAAATCATGAGTATAGTTCCGCGCTCAAGGGGGCAAGAAGAGGCAGTGCATTCACTTCAGAATTTCGAGCTGTCATTCCTTGTTGGCCCTGCGGGTACGGGCAAGACATTGCTGACCACTGCGTACGCGCTTTCGCTGATTTTGAGCAAGAAGATACAACACTATATCATCACGCGACCTGTGGTAGAGGCTGGAGAACACTTAGGATATCTTCCTGGAGACCTATTTCAGAAGATTTTGCCGTACATGAGACCTATTTTCGACGAGTTGCATGGCCTCAGTGGCCCTGCTTTTATAGAAGCACTTCAGGAGAAGGGGCAAATAGAGATCGCACCACTCGCATATATGCGAGGAAGAACATTAAAAAACTGTCTGGTTCTTCTTGACGAAGCACAAAATACCACTGTTTCGCAGATGAGGATGTTCCTTACTCGTCTCGGAGAGGGAGCCAAGGCTGTTGTGACCGGAGATCTTACCCAATCTGATCTTTCGCGGGCAAATGGTCTTCAAGAAGCATGCAAGATTTTTCAACACGTAAAAGAAGCTAATATAGTACAATTAAAGGAATCCGATGTGCAACGCAGTAGAATTGCAAAGATAGTCATAGATGCATATAATAAATACGACCAAAAAAATAGTGCTAATGAAAAAACATCATATTCATGATTTATATTTGTGATGAAGATTATTATACATTCAGAGTCGGAGGACATAGATTCGACTAGCAAAAAATCAATCAGAAACGCGGTCTCTACTGTTTTAAAAAGTGAAAACAAGAGTCATGCTAACGTAAGTATTGTGTTTCTTTCTGCTACAAAGATGCAAGGCTATAACCAACGCTACAGAGGAAAGGATTATTATCCTGATATTCTCAGTTTTCCTAGTGAATCACTCTCTTATTTGGGGGACATACTGCTCTGCAAGCCCATAATAGACGCACAGGCAAAGCGACACAAGGTTCCAGCAAGAGAAGAGCTACTACGACTTGTCATACACGGTATCTTACATCTTTTAGGATATCAGCATAAGAGCTATGACAAAGCAGAGCATATGCTACAGTATCAAGAAGAACTTCTTGAAAAGGTATTAAAAAATTCATGTATAAATTCCTAGACAAACTATTTTTAAAGCGCTCAAATCATAAAAACAAGCAAGATGAATCTGACGTACAAGAAATGATAAAGGGCATACATAGGCTGGAAACCCAAGTCGCAAAGGATGTTATGGTGCCGAGGGTTGACCTGATTGCTGTGGATGATGTTCTGTCAACTTCAGAGATTTTTTCCCTTATCATAAACTCTTCCTTCTCGCGTTTCCCTGTCTTTCATGGCACAATCGACAATGTCATAGGGCTTATCTATGTGAAGGACATGCTAAAATCTTCACAGGACATGGACAATTTCGATCTTTCTACGACCATTAAAAAACCTTTCTTTGTTACGGAAACCATGCGCTTGGACATATTGCTAAGAGAGATGAAGAAAAGACGAATACACATGGCTCTTGTGGTAGATGAGTACGGTGGTATCTCTGGAGCGGTTTGTCTTGAAGACATCATCGAAGAGATCGTAGGAGAAATACAGGACGAATTTGATAACGATGACGAGGAGTTTATCAAGATAAGCAACAACGTATATCTGGTGGATGCTCGATTTCCCATATCAAAATTTAATGAGCTCCTTTCGCTCCATCTACCAGACGAAGAAATAGATACCATAGGTGGATTCGTGTACAGCATTTTTGGTAAAATCCCGGTCTGTTATGAAAAAGTAAATTATCAGGCGCTTGATTTTATTATCCAGACGATGGTGGGAAACAAGATTAAATCCGTCAAAGTAGTGGTGCAGGACTAGACATGAAAAGACATCGAATAGCACCGTATTTTTTTCTCTGTATAAGCGTCCTATTCGTAGGGGTGTCACGACCAGCTTTCTCCCAAGAGGACAAGGCCGTTCAGCTTTACCTGCAAGCGCTCCCTCTTTATGAAGAGGGCACTCGTTCGTACGACAAAAACACACTAGAAGAAAGCGCTGTGTTTCTTCATGCAGCCTATCAAGAAAACCCTTTCTACTACGATGTGGTTCGAGATCTTTCTCGCGTCTATTTTCTCTTAGGGGAAAATAGAAAGGCACGAAGATACACAGAAGAACTGCTGCAACTTCGCTTTCAAAACATAGAGGGTCTGATTATGAAGGCCAATCTAGACATACGGGATGGAAACTTTGAGAGTGCAAACGCAATCATTCTCGAGGTAGAAACGAACTATCAGTACAACCGGGGACTGCTTCTTACCAAGATCTTTTATCATAGTATGCTCGGTAATTATCGCCAAGTGGATAACAGTGTCTTTCTGTTTCAAAAAGTGTATCCAGAATCAGATAGAACCACACAGATATTACTGGTGATCAATGCGATTTCAAGAAAGCAGAATACAGCAGAGGTCGTAGAAATCACCAACGAGATGTACCACAACAAGCTCTACGATATATATGTGCTTTGGCTTTTGAGTGAATACTACTTTGCTTTTGAGAACAAAGAAAGACTGAACACGCTGCTGCCTTTACTTATTGAATCAGGATATGAACATTTAGAAAAACTGTCGTTACAGAAGCTTTTTTCCCTTAACATCAGGACAAACTATGAGGCGGCTCTTGAAATTGCTCGGAAATACGCGGAGCGCTACCCACTTGACGGTGCAGCGTGGTTTAACTTGGGATACTGTCATTACTATTACAAGTACTATTTCGATGCAAGCGAAGCCTTCAAACGTGGCTACGAGATCACGCCTTCGGATGAATTCCCGCTCTTTATGTACGATGTCTCGTTAAAAAAGGGAGGTCCTCGTATGAGCAAAATACGTGATCTTCGTATTGAAGAGCTAAATCAAAAAATCAAAGATAGTATTTCACGATCCGACTTTATAACGGCAGAGGAACTGAGCAGACGGGCATTGTTTGTCAATCCGCTTGCAAGCATGCCACGCTATTTGCTTGGCATCATATATCAAGAAAGAGGTCAGTTTGAAAAGGCGAACGAGCAATTCGAGATTCTCAAAACAAGAAACGTAGATCTAGACAGAAATGTCGAGTACTTTTTTGATAACAATAAGCGATACATAGAAGAGACGCAAAAACCCTTTAAAAACGTAGTCAAGGAAAAGCTAGATGTCTATCCGTGGTTGTTTAGTGTTATCGGTCAAAGTCAAGAGCAGTATGTTGGCAAGGGAACCTTTCTTCGTGAGCTGTTCATTTTTTATCTATCAAAATACAAGAAGTTCGGTTTCACTGGCGTTCCAGGAACGGGAGATACTCGTCCCTTTATACAGGAGGACGACTATGAAATACAGCTGAACTACTTGGATGAAGAGACCCAGTTTAGGGTTTCTGCCTCTATTTATGCCAAACAGACTCGGAATTTTCTTTACTTTTTTTCTGCAACAGGCTATGGAGAGGAACGAGTACTTAGTGCAACAAAGATACTTGCAAGGAAAATCAACAACAGTATGCCAACGATTAGCTCGTTTGCAGCATTACAGGACAATGGCTTTTTACTTGCAGGGGGAAAAGATGCGGGACTTGCAAAAGACGAGCTCCTTCCCATACATAACAGGGCGGCCATTTTCTTGCAAAGAGAGATGCCTTACGTAAGGATCGCTTCTCCTAGGCTCGGCTTTGCACAGCTTACCGACGTTTTTAACACACATAGTGTTGGGACCGTAAAAAGAGGGGAGAACCCCGAGAACTTGCAGACAGATCGGTATGGCCTAGGAGGGAATCTGGACATAGGAGATTTGGTGATCGTTGCACCGAAAAAGGTGGAACTTGATGAAAGACAGGGAGGAGAAATTCAGTCTATATCAAGTAGTGTTGGAAAGTTTTCCCAATTGTTCAGTTCGCTGCGCTTTATTATTTGGTAGTTCTTTCGTACGATTGTGACGATTCTGTCGAAAGCATGTTTCACAGCATGGTACGTAATGCTGCTTGCCGATGAGAATTCTATCTGAGCCCTCGTGTATGCGAGCACTGTAAAGGGATGGATTCGAACAGTATTGACAGGTCCCCTTCATGTGGGTAAAGACCATGTTCGTGTGATTCAGTCTTCTTGTGATCATGTCAAAGACTTCAAAAGTGTGAGCCAGATAATCCATGTCTAGCAATGCAATAAGTACATGGTAGGAGTCCAGTCGATTTAAAAAAGCGTGAAGTCTTTCCTCGTTGCTCTCTTCAAGAAATTGGAGTTCATCAAGCGCTACGCAACGTAGGTTTGGACTTTGCTGTATTTTGTTTTGAATGACGGCTTCTTTTCGGTATTCTGATTCGCTTAGGTCAAGATATAGGTGTTCTTCTTCGGTATAAAGATCTGAGAGTATCTTTTTTATTTTACTTGTCTTGCCAGAAAACATGCACCCATAGAAGACTTCAATCATTTTGTTCCCTACCTCTTTGTACAGTATATCAGAAGAGCTTGTTTCCATAAGAGCATTGCATGCTTATGGGATTATGTATATTTACAGAATTTATGTATACTTATAAGGATGAACGAAATGATCGAATCTATTTCATTGACAACTTTAGGGATAGCAACCATCCCCATGTTCATCGCCATTGCCATACTTACGTTCCAAAAAATACTTGTGAAAGAAACCTTGGTTGCCTTCATACGGATGGTTACACAGCTACTGTTTGTAGGATTCGTACTCAACTATGTCTTTATGAGAGAGAGTTCTCTTTTCGTGCTCTTCATCATATTCTTCATGTTGATCATTGCAAGTATTATTTCACTTCGAACGATAAAGAAAAACATGTATAGAATGCTCCCCTTGGTTGTCTGCTCTATCTTTATTGGCGGGGGATTGAATCTCTTTCTTCTCACTCGCTTTGTCTTGCAAATTAGCCCTTGGTATCAGGCAAATTTCATCATCCCTCTTGCGGGCATGCTTTTTTTCAACTGTTTGAATGCGCTCAGTCTTGGGCTGGAACGCTATCAAAGCGAGAGAGGAATGCAAAAAACGATACTAGAAGCGAAAAGAATCGCCATGAAGACAGCCCTTATCCCTGCGATCAACACGTTTCTTGCGGTTGGCTTAGTTTCACTTCCTGGATTGATGACAGGACAGATATTGGCGGGAGTCTCGCCGCTGGTAGCGGTCCGATACCAAATCGTCATTCTCTGTAGCGTGTTCAGTTCTCAGGTCATTACTCTCTTTGTACTTCTGAGCTTTATCCATAGGGTGAAGGAAAAGCGCCAAGAGCCGCAGACTACGGAGCCGCAGACTACGGGGCCGCGCCAAGACACAGAGGGGTAGTTAAGAGAGTTTGAGTGGTATATTTGTTGTTTTTGTCACTTGACTTTTTGTCGTGACTTGTATAAAATAGGAGAACAAATCAAATTCGGGAAAAAATTATGTTTGCAATAGTAGAAGTATCAAGATCACAACTGAAAGTAGAAAAAGACAGTCTTGTAAAATCAGTTCCTATCAAGGGAAACGTAGGGGATTCTGTTGAATACACCACGGTTCTTATGTGTAGCAAGAACGAAGATGACGTAAGGGTTGGTCATCCCTATGTGGATTCTGCCAAGGTTACTGCGGAAATCGTAGCTCATGACAGAGGGAAGAAGCATTTTGCTCGTATTTATAAGAAAAGAAAGCAGTACAAAAAATCTTGGGGATACCGCACACCGTTTACCATACTGAAAATAACAGACATCAGCTGCTAGGCTTTGCCCAAGAACCCCGTCAGGTTCTATAGTAGATTTTACGTATGATCAATGCAACGTTACGCATCATCCACGAACCAGCCTTTTTTCAAGAATTTTATTCAAAACTATGTGCTCTGTTCGAATCTGAAGCTTCGTTCAAGAAAAAACAAGCTCTTTCTCTAAACACCATGCTACAAGAACAAGATCCGCTGTGGATTTCGGCTGCTCAGATTCAAGGGCATGCGATCAAGAAAAAAGAATCCGATAATGCAATGATAACGTGTGCTTCGGTAAGCATGCTGTGCAAGAGTATCTCTGCTGTTTTGGGAAGAAACATGCAAGACCTAGTCAGGCTGGAGGCAGAAAGCGAAGGGCATTTTGCATTTTCTAGCGACAGTGAAGTCTTGCTTCAGAGGCTCTCTGCTCCTACCTTCCACCGTTATGTGGAACTTTTTGGGGCAATGAAAACCTTCGCGGTAGGCTTAAAACTGCTTGCACAAAAAGAGCCGACTGAGTTACAATTAAATATACATAAAGTATTGCTTAAGGAGTAAGTATGGCACATAAAAAAGGTGGCGGAAGTACAAAAAACGGAAGAGACTCGATATCGAAACGTCTAGGAGTAAAACGTTTTGGTGGTCAGCTTGTCGGTGGGGGTGAAATCATCCTGAGACAAAGAGGCACTCGTTTTCATCCTGGAATAAATGTAGGCAAAGGACGAGACGATACCTTGTTTGCAAAATGTAAGGGTATATTGGAATTTGGTTCAAAGCTTGGAAAAAAGATCGTATCGGTAATGCCTCAAGCAACGTCATAGTGTACGTGCGTGAGCACTCAATTTATAGATAGTTTAGAAATAACTCTTCAATCTGGTAACGGTGGTCCAGGTTCTGCAAGTTTTCGGCGCGAAAAGTTTGTTCCGAGAGGGGGGCCTGACGGTGGAGACGGCGGAGACGGCGGAGACATCATTATCAGAGTTAGCCCTCACGAACGCACCCTGCGTAAATTACATTTTAGAAAGAATTACAGCGCAGATCAAGGAGATCCGGGTCAGAGAAGAAAAAGACACGGAGCCAAGGGGCAAGACCTTGTGCTTGAGGTTCCCGTTGGATCAGTGGTAAGAACGCGGGACTCTGTGCTTCTTGCTGATTTGTCCTCCCAGAAGCAGGAGATACGAGTTCTGCGAGGAGGCAAGGGCGGGCTTGGAAACGTGCATTTCAAGAATTCGGTGCGGCAGGCCCCGCTGTATGCGCAGCCTGGAAAAAAGGGAAGCGAGCTAAGCGTACGTGTCGAGCTAGAACTACAGGCAGATGTCTGTCTTGTGGGCGCTCCAAACGTGGGCAAGTCGACTCTCTTGCAGGCACTTACGGAAGCCCAACCCAAAATCGCTAACTATCCGTTTACCACGCTTGTGACCAATCTAGGTTCCTTACGCAATACTCACAGTGAACTCATCATTGCAGATGTTCCTGGTCTCCTTGCCGGGGCAGCAGGCGGGTATGGTTTGGGGACAAGCTTCCTTAGACATATTCGAAAGGCAAGGGTGGTCGCTTACGTGGTCGACATGTCACGGGGGCTCGATCTACAAGAAGACAGGTCTGCTGCCTTGATTGCTCAAACCATGATTGACGATGTATCCATGTTGCAACAAGAACTGGCCCTTTATGATGCAAGATTTGCACAGAAACCATTTGTAGTGCTTTGCAACAAGGAAGATCGACTTCTTGAAGAGAAAGAAGAAGTATTGGCTCTCTTCTCGCAAGAAATGAAAGACATGTTGATTCCACCCCTCCCTGTTTCTGCTCTTCATAGAAGAGGAACAAAAGAGCTCAGTGATTCGTTTTTCTCTTTGTTTGAAGAACTGGACGCGGCAGCGGCTGCAGAATCCGAAGCCTTGGCTGTGTCGGCTCCGCCCACGGCACCCACAGTGTCGGCGGTAAAAGAGGAGGTGGACAGATGAGTGCTTCTTCATATAAATATAAGGGCTTGTACGCCTATCGCTCAGGCAGAAAAAACACACAAGACATTCGAGGCAAGAAAGTGGCAGTTTTTGGAGGGACATTTGATCCCATACACAAGACGCATCTTGCAATCATTCAATATATCGTGAAACAGTATGCGTATGATTATCTAATCGTAATGCCCACACAAAAGAACCCCCTAAAGACGGAGGCTCCCTGTGCGGATTCGCGCCATCGACTCATGATGATTCACAAAAGCATAGACGGAATGGAGCAGGTGCTTGTCTACGACTACGAGCTTGCCTGTCAGAAAAGCAATTACACCTATGACAGTCTCCGTGCTCTGCTAAAAGACCATGGTCCTCAGCGCCCTCTCGGGCTTGTTCTTGGAACTGACAACCTAGAAAGACTGCAGGAGTGGAGAAAAATAGAAGCCTTGCTTGCCATGGTGGAAATATTGCTGATTCCGCGACCTAAACATGCGACTAAGATACCAGCCTTCTTAGAAAAAGCAAACGTGCAGCTTTGTAGTTCCTTTCAAAAATCCTCCATAAATTCAACAAAGATACGAAACTCCGTGCAAAAGAAGGGATCACGAATCGTAGAGAACTCGCTTAACCACGTTGTCAACGAGTATTTAAGAAAAAACCAAATATATGCAAGAAAATGAACGCATGCTCCATGCAAAGCATGCGAGACTACTTATGATTCTGGAAAGAGAGCTCTCGGAAAAAAGGCTAGATCATAGCATTGCCGTAGCCCAACGTGCATATGAGTTGGCAGGTCTTTTTCATGCTGACAAAGAGATGCTGTGGACAGCTGGCATAGCCCATGACCTGTGTAGAGAACGAGGCGATGCGAACTTGTGTTCGTTGGCAGAAAAATCCGGCTTTCCTGTGGAAGAATACGAGAAAGAAACCCCCATCTTGTTGCATGGAAAAGCAGCAGTTGCGTATTTGAGAGGAGTGTATCCCATTTCTGAACTCGCATATTTTGCAATAGCCCATCACACCCTTGGGCACGCGAATCCCACGGTGGCCTTGAAAATGTTATATATTGCTGATGCAAGCTCGCTCGATCGAGACATAGATTTCCGTGATGACTTGAAAGATCAAAGTCTTGACAGGCAGTGCTGTATTACTATCGAAGATCTGGAAAAACGATATGCGTTGCATTCCCAAACAAAGAGCATGTATCTTGCGTGTGGTGAAAAAAAAACTAGCAATTCTTTTGAAAATTAAATATACTAGAGCAAGGATGGGGACATGAAACGTTTAAAAGTATTTTCGATTATCTTAGGGTTTGTTATTGTCCTCTTGTTTGCCGGTATTGGATACGCGGTATATCTAAATTTCAAGTCGGAAACAGTTGGGCAGGTAATCTTGCAAGGGAAATTGGTACAGTACTTATGGTCATTTGAGTTTAAGGACAAAAACGATGATATCTCGGTGGTGAGTTTTCTTGTTTTACAGTCATCAAAGACGAAGAATTTTGCCATACTAGAGATTCCTCCCTATCTTGGTAAATACGACAAAGAATTCAATGGCATCGTACCCCTGTATTACTACTATAAAAAATATGGGGCAGATTATTATCGAGAAAGCATTAGACAACTTCTTCGTGCAGATTCCTTGTTATATTTTTACGTAGCTCACGATAAAACCCAAAGCTTTGTCGATATCATAGGAGGTCTAGAAATACCTCTTGCTGGCGATTTGATCAATTTCGATGTAGTGGCTGGGGAAGTCGCTCTAGAAAGTTACTATACGATATTTGATAAGCAGATCTATCTTGATGGTCAAGATACCAGTACTTTTTTACAGGACACAGAAAGTCGTCTTCGAAACGATGTTGCCAACACCTATTCGGTCTCCGCTGGCAGGAAGGCGTTTATTCTAGCCCTGTACAATACCTTGCAAAAAGAGCATGCCATCTTTGAGCAAGACGCGTATCTAGACCGTATCCGTTTGATGACAGAAAGCAATGTTTCCAAAGAGAACACGCGTTCGCTGCTTCTTTCTATTGGGAATTTCAACGAACTCAATACCTTTTTTCAGCAGATACAAGGAAACATAGAGACCGTCACCATCGAGGACGAGAATTATGGGATAGTTTTTCCAAGTAGCAATGACGCAATGGACTTGTATGAGATTGCAATCCTTTTGACCGAGAAGCTGGAACAGGAAAAAATTGATACAACGAAAGATTTAAGCATGACCATCCTAAACGGCACCGTGGTGCGAGGGCTTGCTAAGAAGACAAAGGAGATATATGAAGAAGCAGGATTTACCGTGCTCGGAATAGGAAACGCTAGTGATGATAACATACAGACAACGGTGGTCATTGATCGTACAGGCAATAAAACCGCTGCAAAGAAGGTTGCAGACATTATTGGAGCTCAGTCGATAATAACAGATATTTCTATATTAGACAGAGAAGGAGCCCAAATTACTTTAATTTTAGGAAATGATTTTGATGGAAAAAAGATTAAATAACAACGTTCAAAAGAACACAAAAAAGAAGACGGACAACGCCATAAGTCCAGAACAAATGAAGGCATTGCTGAGCAAGTTGGAAGACATGGAATGTACTGAAATCAATTGCTTTGACATTAGAGGAGTGTTTTCCTAAGCAGATTACATATTGATAGCGACAACGCGATCTGATGTTCAGCGCAAGGGTATATTGGACAAATTCCCTGATTTTCTTGAAGAAGTGGGATTGGAAAAGTATATTTCGTACTGTTTAAACAAATCCCAGTTGAATAACACGGGAGGGTGGGTTCTTATCGATTTTAAAGATTTCATCGTACATCTTATGACAGAAGAGGCACGTGATTTCTATGAAATTGACAAGATATTTTTTGAAGCAAAGCAAATATGACCGAATAGACGGCATGCCTGTGGATGGGGTATGCTTGACTTTTAATAGCTGTATCGATATCATAAACATATACATTTGTTTTTGATACAAGTATACAAGATGGGATGTTGACAAGTGGTCTAAGTCGCCAGGTTTTGATCCTGGTATTCGCAGGTTCAAATCCTGCCATCCCAGTGTACAAGCAGAGGAGAATTCATGAAACACACACTACAAGTAGAAGAACGTAGCATCGGACGGAAGTCTATCACTAAAAATCTCAGGAAAAGTGGGCTCATACCTGCAATCATATACGGAAACAGTGAGAAATCCATTCCAGTATCAGTGAATGCACATGATTTTCGTGCTTCCTTTTCTACGATATCTGAGAGTGCCATTATCGAACTGCGGTTTCCAGATAATTCCGAGAAAAGCGTCCTGATTAAGGCGTACGACGAGGATCTTATACGAGGAGAAATCACACATCTCGATTTCTATGAGATACAGCAAGGAAAGGTTCTAAGAACCATGATTCCCATACATCTCGTTGGCACAGCAGAAGGAGAGAAATTTGGAGGAGTTGTAGAGAATTTCACTCACGAAGTGGAAGTGGAAGCTCTGCCAAAAAACTTGATCGAGTATATCGAACTTGATACAAGTAGCCTTCAGCTTGGAGATTCCCTTTATATAAAGGATCTTGCTCAAATGGAAGGTATCAAATATCTTAATCCTAGTGATCAGGTTATTGTCCACGTAGGTATTCCAAGGAAGGTTGTCGAAGAAGAGGAAGTAACGGAAGAAGTAGAAGAAGAGGCAACAGAAGAGGAAGAGAAGGAACAATAGTTCGAACGTATTGCAAGAGACAAAGCAAGAAACATGGATACTCGTTGGTCTTGGAAATCCAGGCAAAGAGTATGCGAGAACAAGACATAACGTTGGCTTTCGTGTTATTGATACAGCACTCAAAATGCTGCAAATAGAGAGCAAGGTTGATCCATATCTAGATGCAGAAATCGCAACACACCGTGTCGAACAGGGTCGCTTGCTTTTTGTCAAACCACAGTGTTTTATGAACAACTCCGGAAAAACACTTCTCAAAGTGATAGAACGCTTTCAATGTCCCCCTCATTCCTGTCTTGTGATTACAGATAATGTTGATCTTCCTGTCACATCGTTACGACTAAGGATCAAGGGTTCGAGGGGGAGCACCCATAATGGTATACGCTCAATAATAGAAACCCTTGGAACCGTAGATTTCATGAGATTATACGTGGGGATAGGTCTTCCTCTTCCACAACAGAGTCTGAGTTCCTACGTTCTAGGACGTTGGCACGAAACGGAAGACAAGGAATACCAAGAAACGTTTAGACGGGCCGCATGTGCCGTACCTGACAACCCAAACACACC
>JACSEG010000113.1_pt1 | contig 15766 bp, 9 predicted proteins | sample 8225521 | NCBI WGS metagenome assembly JACSEG01 (sample SAMN15705060, study PRJNA637333) | viral metagenome | isolation source: viral RNA from sea star tissue | host: Pisaster ochraceus | place: USA:Santa Cruz | collected 2018
AGACTAAATGGAAGGACCAACTGCAAACCTTTAGTTAGCCGGTCCATCAACGTTTTATTTCACGGCAATAAAAACGAACATGACTTTTTTTTCTCTCGGAAGAACTTCTAAGTCGCACTTTAAAATCGCCTGCATAAGTTGGTTGCATTTCGCATTCAGCTCTTGTACCGGTGAGTTGCCACGACAAGACGGTTAAGAGAGATACAGTATATATTTCCAAGGTAATGCACATTAAAGGACTGGTATTGACGAAAAAAAACCTTTTCAATTTTAGTTATATCAACTTGAATAGACACTCCCTTTGCAGAGCAACCTGATAGGATGGGTCACTGCGTCTAAATACTTTCAGTTTATCACAAAGGTTTTTACTATATAAACACAATAATTGGCAAACACGCTGGATAGAAAAACGAAACATCATAGGGGGAAGGCAAGTAAAGGTGTAATGCAATCATGGGTTACAGAAGTACAAGCTGATGTACAGGGACGCATGTATGTCAACTGCAATATTGTCCGGTAAAAGTTTCCTGTCAACTTCTTTCTCTCGCTATATGCAATGTAGTGGCAATGGTGATTACAATTGCATTTTAAGGCAGCAGTTATCATCCGAAATTGTAATAGATTTTCCATTAACGAATTGATAACGATTTTACAGGTAGCAAAAAAAAGAAAGAAAAGCAAATGGTAAACAATACTTGTGTTTCCAGTCGTTGCATTGGCAGGGCGTACCCCGATGCCCATGATGCACACACAATCAATAAATTGGGTGTTGTTTTTCGACAGGCTTTGTCAGTCAGTATGCAAGGATTTATTTTTGTGGATTTCAAAAACAAATAATTTTTCCCCATTTTCTGAGAAAGGAGAAACATGGAAGATTCTATAAATAGAATAATGCTACCTTTGGATGATAATTATACACATTATCTCACGTAACTATTGACTTGATGCATCGTTAATAAACGCCACTTTTAACCAACAAGACTATTATAGATAGATTTGTTGGGATAAGTTTTATATTCAAAAATAAAAAATGAAATACCATATGGGTTCCACAAAATGAGGGTAGTGATATTTTCTTATGGTATGAAAATCTGTGTACTCGACTAATAATTCTATCTTTAAATGAATCAGATGATTATTTCTTTAAAAAAACATTCGCTTTACTTCTTAAGCCATTATATAAATTTCGTGAAAAAAAACTTATAAACCATTTTAAGCGTCATATTCAGACTTTATCTTCTATTTTTTTTGATGAATCAATAATTAAAAATCGTGAAGTTTTGCAGAAAGAGATTATAGTTTTTTTAAACGATCAGCCATGCGATATAGTCCATCATCAGGATGGTAAATTACTATTAGATAATCCGGGCTTTTATCAAAGTATTTTGCGTGCATTATTCCAATGCCAAAGAGCAATAATCAAGAGAATTTTTGACACTGATAATTTTAATCTTTTCCAGACAACGGTTGAGTCTTTTTTGGAGTTAGCTGAAGATTGGTATTCGCTTGGTTTATTTTTTGAAAATTTTAATTCTTGTACGACCGACAGTAAAGATGACAATCTTCATAAGATTAAAAAGAATCTGGGTTCTATTCAGTACGTGATTTTGTATGATATTTCAACATACATATTTCACAAGGATCGGGACAATAAGAGCAAATATCTTGTTTTTTTGAAAAAATATCTACCGCGATATCTTGACGATTTCGCATATTTATTTATGAAGGCGGAAGAATCAACTTGGTCTGATATAACAGAGTGGGAACGACTCTCGCAAAATTATAGTTTGAGAAAAAAAGCATCGCCTCTAGCATCCACATCTTTAAATTGGAGAACATCTTTTTTCTGGCATTATTCTATGGAGAATCGTCTTTCAAAATCAAGTGAACAAAATACGCTTATAGAACAATATTCATTGAGTTTCTTACGCAAAATTAGCACCGAACTTCCCGGCGCAATCGAACAGATTAGAGCGAGCAAAAAAATTTCGGAAGAGGATATTAGTCAGGTAAAAGTATTAACAGACTTTGTAGATGAAATGAAGTCTTATTATGATAGACACTCTGCTACAAATGAGGAGGATGTGTAATCCCCTCATTACGACCTAATGTCCGGTACCATTTGTAGCGGTTGATCAGGTGACGAGGTGTTGAGTATATTCTGAATCTAATATTAATAGTAGTTTACAATTTTGAATTACAGGTTCATACTTGTTTTTCTGGATAGCATTGATTTATGGTTAGCAGGAAAGAATACAGATAGGAAAGATGAGGGTGGTGAGAATTGAAAAAGGATGTATTTAAAAGGTTTATCACATCAGTAGTATCCGATGGTATTTTCCCTGAATCATCTATTGATGTTCAAAGAAATCTAATAATTCATTTCTTATATCAAAAATACAAGTCAAATCCAATGAAAGTAAGTACGATTAAAGAAGGCCTTAAAAGAGATTTTAAGGTCGTACTATCTAGTGATGAGGTTAAGGACTGTTTAGAAAAGATTGATCAAGTTGATAAAAATGTCGAAAAAAATGAAACTTTCTATCAGATATCACCAGAACACTACTCTCAAATTGATTCACAGAAAACGAAGAATTTAGATTCTTACATTAATTTGTATAAAGGATCTATTGATAAAAATGCTGACTATGACATTTGTGAATCAATAAATAAATTTCTCTATTATGTAGCAAATAATAATCTTTTGGATTTCCAAAAAATTGTGTCGAATAATCTAAAGTTAAATCCTGAAGATAAAATTTCTCAGGAATTTTCTTTAGAACAAATTAATCACATTAACGAATTCCTGAAATGGAAGAACGCAGAAAAGAATGAAATAATCTACAAACTTGCGAATATTGGTTTAGAATATTTTATACTTTCAAACACAGACAAATATGATATATTGAAGGAAATAGGAGTAGAAGAAAAACACTTTTATCTGGATACGAATATTCTGTATCGGGCCTTGGGTTTGAATAGTCAGTACAGAAAAGATCGGATCGGTACTTTCCTTGATAAATGTAAAGAGACCCAACAAAAGATTTACTTAACAGAATTTACAGAAAAAGAGTTTTTTGATTCAATAAAACATCACTGTCAAAATATAGAAAAATATAACGTTCGCAATTCTAAATTATTTATTAAACATTCTAGGGATAATGACTTTTACTATTTCTATTATTCTTGGAAACAAACACATCCAAATTCTCCGATATCAATGTTTATTTCTACAATAAGGATCTCCTATCGTAAATTTATAGAACAGTATGGTGTTACTGTCGAAACGGGAAACCTTTTTGATGAAAATACTGAAGAAGTTAAAAAACTTATTGATTATACGGCCTCAGAAATAAATAGATACAAGCAAAGTAGAGACACTCATGATAACTACATTTTCTGTACTCTTAGAAAAGCTGAGTATGATTCAAAAAATATTCTGTACATTGAAAAGAAAAGAAAAGAGGAAGGAACTCAATACAGTACTGTTAAAACATTCATGATTTCAGCAGATCATCAGCTTTTGAATTGGGATCATAGTAGGGAGAACTCAATGCCTGTAGTTCTCCTTCCAAGTCAATGGTTAAGTCTAATGCTACGATTTGTATCTAGGACTAGTAATGATTTCGAAAGTTTTGTCAGTTTCATTAATATTTCCAACAAAAAAGAAACTATTGATAACGAGAAGCTGAATATCATTCTTTTTGCAGTTAGTGAGACTACAGAGGACGAAAATGCCCAAGAATTGATTGCTGAAGCCCTCATAGACCAACGATTCGATATCCTTATTAATTCTGAAATAAAAGATAATATCTACGATAGTACAATCAAACATGCCCAAAGAGTTAAAGATGAAAAATTGGGTGAATTGATAAGAGCGAAGAAACAACTCGAATTAGATTCCAAAAAGGAAATATCAAAACGCGAGAAAGAAATTGGTCAAAAAGAATCTGAAATAGAAGCTGTAAATAAAGAAGCGACTGAAAAAGATAAAATTATTGAAAGTTTCCAAGATAAAATAAGATCAATGGAAGAAATAGATAATATTAAAGCTAATATTATTAATATTAAAAAGAGCATGTGGCCATATTTCATATTTATTTTGTTAGGTTCTGTATTTCTTGTTCTTCTTGTTGGCTTTCATAATCAAAATTGGAACGTCATATGGAAACTCTTTGAATTAATCAATTCTGAAGACAATGAAGTTTACAAAGGTGTTGCGAATATTGTCTTTAGTGGTGTTATTATTGCAATTATAAGCTTTTTCTCAAAATCAATAAAAAAAATAATAGATAAATTAAGAGAGATAAAGAAATTGAGAGATAAATTAAGAGAGATAAAGAAATTGAGAGATAATCATAAGTGACCAAAATCAACTTCACAGAAATGTCGAACTTTATATGGGGAGTAGCCGATCTTCTCAGAGGTCCATACCGACCGAATCAGTATAAAGATGTAATGTTACCCCTCGTCGTATTGCGGCGATTGGATTGTGTACTGAAACCTACTAAACAGCAGGTTCTTGAACGCTACAGTCAAATCAAGGATTCTGGTTCCGGGGTTATCGACGCTATACTCGGAAGAATCACTGGTGTTCCTTTCTATAATACTTCCCCATTCGATTTTGAGAAACTCAAAGGCGAGCCGGAGGAGGTTGCTGATAACCTCGTAAACTACATGAAGGGGTTCAGTCCCAAGGCAGGCTACATTATTGAATCCTTCAAGTTTGAGGATCAGATTCCCGAACTGGAGAAGGCCAATCGTTTATTCCGGGTCGTTTCCAGGTTTTCCGAAATCGACCTTCATCCTGAAACATTTTCCAATATCGAAATGGGATATATCTTCGAAGATTTGATCCGTAGGTTCAACGAGGCCAGCAACGAAGAGGCCGGAGATCACTTTACGCCGCGAGAAGTCATCAGATTGATGGTTGATATACTCTTTACACCGGATAGTGAGATTCTCACTTTCAAGGGCATTGTTAAAACCATCTATGACCCTGCCATGGGTACGGGGGGTATGTTATCGATATCAGAAAAATATCTGCACGAACATAATCCTGATGCCCAACCTCAAGTATTCGGCCAGGACTATAACGATCAATCCTATGCTATTTCCGGTTCTGATATGTTGATCAAGGGACAGAACATTGAACACATCGTCTTTGGGGATAGTTTTACAAAAGACAGATTCCCCAATGAGAAGTTTGATTATATGTTGGCTAATCCTCCGTTCGGTGTGGAGTGGAAACCGCAGGCTGAGTTTATCAAGAAAGAACATGAAGAAAAAGGATATGGAGGGCGGTTCGGGGCAGGACTTCCGAGAATCAATGATGGTTCGTTCCTCTTTCTTCAACACATGATTTCCAAGATGAAGAAACCCGAAGATGGGGGAACCCGCTTGGCAATTGTCTTCAACGGTAGTCCGTTATTCACTGGTTCGGCAGGTTCCGGGGAATCGGAAATCAGAAGATGGATTATTGAGAGTGACTGGTTGGAGACAATCATTGCCTTACCGGATCAACTTTTCTATAACACGGGAATCTCAACCTATATCTGGATTATTAGCAACAGAAAGAGTTCTGAGAGAAAAGGAAAGGTTCAGTTAATTGATGGCTCTTCCTGTTTCTCCAAGATGAGAAAGAGTTTGGGAAACAAACGCAATGAGATTTCAGATGACGATCGTGAAAAACTTGTGCGACTATATGCCGAGTTCAATGAATCTGAAAACTGCAAGATATTCGATAACAGTGATTTTGGATACAACCGGATTACTGTGGAACGACCTTCGAAACTCAACTTTGAAGTGAATGCAGAACGATTGGAGAGAGTCAAAGAATCCAAACAGTTCCAATCTCTGTCCGAGAGCAAGAAACGAAAAGATCAGAGTGAAATCGATAAAGAGATTGCAGAAGGGAAGAAACTTCAGGAGCAGATACTATCTGCTCTTTCCCGGATTACAGGGAAGTACAGCAATCGGGATACCTTTTTGAAGGATGTTGATTCTGTATTCAAGGATAATGGAATTAAACTTCCTGATTCTTTGAAGAAGTCGATGGTTTCGTCTCTGTCTGAACGGGATGAAAATGCCGAAGTGGTGACAAACAAAAAGGGAATTCCCGAACCGGATCGAGAACTCCGGGATTACGAGAATGTTCCTCTGAAAGAGAATATTGATGATTACATGAAACGGGAAGTTCTTCCCCATGTACCGGATTCCTGGGTGGATGAGAGTAATACCAAAGTTGGATATGAGATTTCCTTTAATAGGTATTTTTATGTGTATCAACCACCGAGGAATTTAGCGGAAATACAAAGTGAACTTGAATCGGTTGAATCTGATATAGAAAAACTGTTGCGAGGAAGAGTATGAATGATAAAAACTTCCTTTCAATTTCGATACCCAAAAACTGGATAAATATACGATTAAAGTATAATGATGAAGTCATAATGGGACAATCTCCTTCATCTGAAGACTATTCACTGAATCCAGAAGACCAACCATTTTTACAAGGAAATGCCGAATTTCAGGATATTCATCCTGTTCCAAAAATTTGGTGTAATTCGGCAAAGAAAGTATGTAGGGAAAATGATATTCTTCTCTCAGTAAGGGCACCGATCGGTGCCATAAATATCGCCGATCAAAAATATGGGATTGGTAGAGGACTTTGTTCTGTTTGGAATAAAAATACATATAGGAACTTCCTATATTATCTTTTATTAGCCTCTAATGAATATCTAAATAGTCTGGGTACTGGATCTATTTATACTGCGATAACAGTTGATGATGTTCGAAACATTTCGATACCTCTGCCTCCTCGCGAAATCCAAAAACAGATTGCCGACTTTCTCGATAAAGAAACTACCCGAATTGATACCCTCATCTCCAGGAAGCAAAAACAGATTGAACTTCTTCAGGAAAAACGACAGGCGATTATCACCCAGTCTGTAACCAGGGGATTGAATCCTGATGTCAAGATGAAAGATTCCGGTGTGGAGTGGATCGGAGAGATTCCTGATCATTGGGATTTCAAAAAATCAAAATATGTTCTTTCATATAATGATGAGACGCTCTCGGAAAATAGTGAACCTAATCAGATAATTCGATATGTAGAAATCAGTGATGTCTATCCAACAGAAGGTATAAATGGATGTTCGGAATATGTATTTCAAGATGCGCCTTCAAGGGCAAGAAGAATCGTTAGATTAGGAGATGTTATATTATCCACAGTAAGAACTTATCTAAAGGCAATATCTCCGATCAAGAAAGAGTATCAAGATGTAGTTGTGTCGACAGGATTTGTAGTTCTCAGACCAGATAATATTGAACTATTAAGTGAATACTCATCTTATTATTTTTTAACATCTCATTTTCTTGATGACGTGGTCTCCCGTTCAGTGGGTGTTAGTTATCCTGCCTGTAAACCTGAAGATATCGTGAATATTAAAATATGTATTCCTCCAATAAGAGAACAGGATGAAATATCTAAATATTTAGGTAATGAGATGAATCGGATAACTCTTTTAGAGAGAAAAATTCAAAGTTCAATCGCACTCCTCAAAGAATACCGTTCCTCCCTGATAACCCATGCCGTTTCCGGTCAGATCGATGTCAGTAAGTACCAGGTTTCAAAATGAGCAGGTATGATGAGGCTGCCTTTGAATCGGCCATAGAGATGTATCTGTCAGAATGCGATAAATACATCAAACGGGATCATACCCAGTTCGATCGGGAACTGTGCATCGATACCGGGCTTTTCTGTGATTTTGTAAGAGAATCACAACCCGGGGAATGGGAGTATCTTGAGCAGAGTCTCAAGGAGAAAACGGCCGGGTATCTGATAAACGATCTCACTCGGGCATTGAACTCGGATCAGGAAGGTTGTCTCAGCGTTCTCCGACATGGATTCAAATGTTACGGGAAAATCATTAAAGGGGCCTTTTTCAAGCCTGTTACGAGAATGAATCCCGATACCCGGCGATTATATGAAAGCAACAAATTTTCCATTATCCGGCAGGCCCGATATTCGCAATCCCATAACAACAGTATCGATGTTGTTCTCACTGTAAACGGGATTCCTGTTGTAACCATGGAACTGAAGAACCAGATGACCGGTCAGAATGTCTGCCATGCCAAAGACCAGTACATAACCGATCGCGATCCTCAAGACATGATCTTCCAGTTCAAGAAACGATCCCTTGTCAACTTTGCCGTGGATACTGATGAAGTGTTTATGACCACACAGTTGAGAAAGAAAGATACGTTCTTCCTTCCATTCAACAAAGGCAATAACAGCGGAAAAGGGAATCCGGAAAATCCCGACGGATATAAAACTTCCTATCTCTGGGAAGAGGTTCTCCAAAGTGATTCGCTAATGGAGATCATTTCCCGCTTCCTTCATCTACAGGTCGATGAGAAGAAACAGGGAAACAAGAGGGTCAAGACCGAGACCATGATCTTTCCCAGATATCACCAGCTCAATGTCGTCAGAAAACTGATTTCCACTTCCAGGGAAGAAGGCCCGGGAAACAACTATCTGATTCAACACTCGGCAGGATCGGGGAAGTCAAACAGTATCGCGTGGACGGCCCATCGTCTCGCCTCTCTTCACGATAGGGAGGACAAAAAAGTTTTCAGTTCGGTCGTCGTTGTTACCGACAGGCGGGTTCTCGACCAACAATTGCAGAATACAATTTCGCAGTTTGAACACAAAGACGGTGTTGTACAGAAGATAGATCGGAATTCCAGTCAGCTGGCCCAGTCTCTTGTTTCCGGGACTCCAATAATCATCACCACTCTACAAAAGTTTCCTTTTGTTATTGAGAAGGTTGGCGATCTGAAAGATCGATTCTATGCCGTTATTGTCGATGAGGCTCATTCCTCCATGGGAGGGCAGGCGGCCTCCCAGATGAAAGGCGTTCTCGGAGATCAGGCCAATGGCGACGATGCAGAAGAGATGTATGAATATGAGAGTTCCGAAGAAGCGATTCTGAAAGAGATAGGCAAGCGGGGGCCACAGAAGAATATTTCTTTCTTTGCCTTCACCGCCACTCCCAAGTACAAAACCTTGGAAGTGTTCGGAAGGGGAGGCGCAGACGGGACACCCGAGCCGTTCCACCTGTACAGCATGAGACAGGCCATTGAGGAAGGGTTCATTCTCGATGTTCTGAAAAACTACACCACCTACAAGACCTATTACAAACTCATCAAGAGTATCGAAGGCGATCCGGAATTCGATAAAAAGAAGGCCCGTCTTGCATTGGCCCGGTTCATGAGTCTTCATCCCCACAACATTTCCCAGAAAGTTGAAGTGATTGTGGAACACTTCCTGGCGCATACAAGACATAAACTGGAAGGAAAGGCCAAGGGGATGGTTGTTACCCGGAGTCGTCTCCATGCCGTTCGTTACAAGCAGGAAATTGATAAATATCTCAAAAAGCATAACCACAACGATATTGGAACTCTCGTGGCGTTCTCCAACACTGTTTATCATAATGACGGTTCCTTTACCGAAGTTGGAATGAATGCTGGAATCAAGGAAAAGGAACTTCCCGAGAAGTTTGGAACCGATGATTTCTCATTCCTTATCGTGGCGAACAAATATCAAACCGGATTCGATCAACCTCTTCTTCACAGTATGTATGTGGATCGAAGTCTTGGAGGAATACAGGCCATTCAGACTCTTTCCCGTTTGAATCGAAAAACCAGCGGAAAGCATGATACATTCGTTCTGGATTTTGTGAATGAACCGGAAGAAATCCAGGCTGCCTTTGAACCCTATTACGAGAAGACGATTGTTGGGGAGCGGTCAGAGTACGGGCAGCTGTATGAACTGCAGAACAAACTCAAAGGATTTGATGTGTACTTTGAGGAAGAGGTCACTGAGTTCTGCAGGTTCTTTTTCGCTGCCAAAAAGCACCTGCCTTCGAAAGACAGTGCCCATCTGAACAGTATTATCGATAAAGCTGTTTCGCGGTTTGTTGAACTGGATGATACCGCAAAGGAAGATTTCCGATCCACATTGGTTTCTTTCACAAATCTGTATTCCTTCCTCGCCCAGATAATTCCCTTCTCCGATACGGATCTGGAAAAACTCTATACCTATCTGAAATTCCTCCACAAAAAACTTCCCCTGAGAGATAATAGCCAATCGCTCAATCTCGATGATGATGTTGAGCTGAAGTATTACCGGTTACAGAAAATCTCGGAAGGTTCAATTCCTCTTGCGACTGGAGAAGTAATTCCTGTTTATGGTTCCATCGATGCCGGGGGAGGTCAGAAAGAACTCGAAATGGAAGAACTTTCTACAATAATCGATCACTTAAACGAGAGATTCAAAACTGACTTCACCAAGGCCGATGAACTGTTCTTTAACTCTGTCCGGGAAGATGCCGTCAATAATGAGAAGGTGCGGAATGCCGCCGAGGTGAATGCCCTTGATGGCTTCCGCTATGTATTCCACAGGGAGATTGAAAATCTGTTTGTGGATCGGATGGAACAGAATGAGGTTCTTACGTCCAGATTTTTGAATGACGGGGCTTTCAAGAAGTTTGTTTCTGATTATCTGATGAAACAGGTGTATGAGAAAATCCGTGGGGAATCAATCGTATAAACTCATTCCTTTTTAGTGTGCAGTGTTTCCATAATTTCCATCTTTGTTGTTTCGCTCCGATCTTTTGAGGAGCTATTGATAGTCATCACGGGGTGGCAGTGCGCAGGGTGCCCTGTGATATCATGGACGCGATGAGACAAACTTGCCGCCTCGTAGGTATCATGAGTTACTAAAATACCGGTTGCCAGTTTTGTTTCAATATAGTCGGCAACGCGATACATTAAATCTTGTTTATTGTCCATGTCCAGGGCAGAAAAAGGTTCATCCATAAAAATCATATCGGGATTGCAGGCAAAAGCACGGGCTACAGAAACTCTCTGAGCCATGCCCCCACTTAATATTTTCGGATATGCTTTTTTAATATGGGGAGAGAGTCCGACATTGAGCAAGGCCTCATCCACCTGCTCATCATCCAGGTGGATGCCCATGATCTTCGCGCCAAATTGCACATTATCGCCAATGGTCTGCCATGGAATAAGGCGTTTATCCTGAAAAATTGTCACCCGACGCTTTGCATGGCAGGTCATTTTCCCTTGTGTCGGCTCTAAAATGCCATTGAAAATATGTAACAAAGTAGTTTTTCCAGATCCTGAAGGTCCCATGATAGTTACGATTTCTCCGGGATGCGTGCGAAAACTGATATCGCTTAAAACAAGATTTTGATCTTCATAGAAAAAACCAATATTTTCACAGGCCAAGCTGCACTGTATCTCTCCGCTCATATCCACTGTGTTCTATTCATCGTATCAAACCTGCTATACAACCATGCCATGGGCTTTTTTATTTACCGCCATTTCATCGTATACGAATTAATCGGCTCAATAAAAACCCTGTCGACAATTACGTATAACAATACGGCAATGGCAATCCATGCAAAAACATCAGTTGTTTCCAAATTTACCCGGGCCTTCGCAACTTGCGACCCAATTCCATTTGATGTTCCCAGTACTTCTGCCATCACTCCGACTTTCCAGCTTGTTCCAAAGGCTATTGCCAAAGACGGAACCACCGATGATGCAATATGCATTCCACCGATTTTGAATAAGGCATGACGATAGAGCATACCAAAACTCTGTCCCATTTCCAGGAGTTTGTCATCTATAGTGCGTACTCCTTGCACTGTATTTAAATAGATGAGTGGAAAACAGGAAATGAATATGGTACTTGTGGCACTCAGCAGTCCGGTCCCTCCAAACCAGATAATAGTCAGCACAAGCCAGGCAATGGGAGGAACGGAGATCATAATTCGCTCACAGGGATACATAAAATGCGCGATGGGTTTATATACACCGGCTACTATTCCCAAAGACATACCTATCACAGCACTCATTACAAAGCCTGCAAGTGCTCGCAGCACTGTCATTCCAATGTGCTGGTAGCTTTGACCTGTTATCAAAATTTCATATAAACGATGTGCTGTTTCCATAGGAGATGGCAAAATCAAACTATCATTTTTGCTACTCACTGCCTGCCAGATCAGCAAAAAAAATATAAATCCTGTTAGTTTTATAATGGTTTTAGAAAAACCAGTATCATACGCATTGTTTTTTGATGCAGTACCGCAGCGTTTTGCTTTCATATATTTTCGCTACTATACCGCCCAATAGAATCCATCATCGGGCAGTTTGCCGCCAATAATTTCAGGATTGAGGTCTTTGAGAATAGTGTAGAAACTTTCCAGATCTGCTCTCGCATCTGCAGCGGTTCTCAGGCACAAGTTCCATTTATCAATAGATTTCACAAATACAGGGCTTTCACCCTTCCATAGCACTTCAGCCATGCTAGCCAATCGGTCTTTATCATTGAGCAGTGCTTCTGCCGATGTGACCATGGCATTGTGAAGTGTTTTCAGAAGTTCGGGATGTGCATCGGCAAAACCTGCACGCACCGCAACTCCTGCCAGTGGAATAGATGGTTTGATATTCAATAAACGTCCCCATTCCTTTTGAATATCTATCACATGGCGCATATCTGCATTCCGTTTTTCCTTTGCCATGATACTTACCTTTGTAGCTGCAATTTCAGGTAATAGCACGATGTCTGCTTCTCCCGTGATGGCACGTTTTGCTGCAACAGCTGGTGTTGCTACGTCCTTTACAATGACATCTGTGCCAATGTTCAGTCCTGCTTTTTTGAGCAGTACCTGTAGCACCAAATTGGGCATTTCATTTGGAAATGGAACGACTATTTCCTTTCCTTTTAAGTCTTCAATATTTGCAATACCCGTATCGCTACTGATCACGTAGAGCAGACCATTGGTCATTATATTTAAAAGTTTGAATTCAATGCCTTTATTGTAAAAATGAGCGCCCGCATAACTCGGTACAAATGTAATATCAATGGAATTATCCATAATGCCCGCCCGTAGCTGGTCGGGACTTTCCCAAGGGACTACATCGACGGTATCAGCATATGCATCCAACGCTCCGGATTTCACCAGATCCACAAATATAACCCCAACGCCAGAAGGGCAGCAGTACAGTGTGAGATTCTTTATTTTTTCTGTAGTATTCATTTTACAATCCTTACAATACAATCAAATATGGAGAGTACCTATTCCACATCCCAATAGAATCCATCATCGGGCAGTTTGCCGCCAATAATTTTAGGATTGAGGTCTTTGAGAATAGTGTAGAAACTTTCCAAATCTGCCCTTGCAGCTGCAGATGTCCGCACAGATAAACGCCATTTATCAATAGATTTCACAAATATAGGGCCTTCACCTTTCCATAACACTTCAGTCATGGCAGCCAATCGATCTTTATCATTGAGCAGTGCTTCTGCCGATGTGACCATGGCATTGTGAAGTGTTTTCAGAAGTTCGGGATGCGCATCGGCAAAACTTGCACGCACGGCAACTCCTGCCAGTGGAAAAGATGGCTTCATATTAAATAAACGTCCCCATTCCTTTTGAATATCTATCACATGGCGTATATCTGCATTCCGTTTTTTCTTTGCCATGATGCTTACTTTTGTACCTGCAATTTCAGGTAACAGCACGATGTCTGCTTCCCCCGTGATAGCAAGTTTTGCTGCAACGGTTGGTGTTGGCACGTGCTTTAAAATGACATCTGTGCCAATGTTCAGGCCTGCTTTTTTGAGCAGTGCCTGCAGCACCAAATCGGGCATGTCATTTGGAAATGGAACGACTATCTCTTTTCCTTTTAAATCCTCAATATTTTTAATACTCGTATCGCTACTGAGCACATAGAGCAGACCATTGGACATTATATTTAAAAGTTTGAAGTCGATGCCTTTATTGTATAAATTAGCTCCCACATAACTCGGTACAAATGTAATATCGATGGACTTATCCATAATGCCCGCCCGTAGTTGGTCGGGACTGTCCCAGCGGACTACATCTACGGTATCAGCATATGCGTCCAAAGCTCCAGATTTCACCACGTCTACCAGTACAACACCTACACCAACAGGAGGCGAATACAGTGTCAACTGTTCCAGTTTTTTCTGTCCCGATGCTGAATCGCTTTGGATTCCTCTTGCAGAAAGTCCTTGGGATAGTGCCAGACCAAACACGAATACCATAATTGTTGTGAAAAATGTACGCATTGTACAATTTAGCTTTTCCATTTTAAGCCCCATTAAGTTTTGTTTTGATAATGAGTAAACGAATAAACCTTTTTTGTCAATGGTCTCGATTTTCAGCCCAGCAAGATTATGGCAAATAATTATGGCAACCGGCAACCGGCGTTATTTGCTCGGGATTCAACTTATTTTCAGTCGAGCCATCACCTAATTGCCCATACCCATTGTATCCGGTGCCCCATAGAGTGCCATTGGTCTTGACAATCATACTGTGTTCTTTGCCGGCTGATACCTGGGCTACACCGGTCATTGGACGGGGTGGCTCACCTTCAGCGGGTATTTCCATTACTTGTACCGGCCTCAATTTATTGGTAGTCGTTCCATCACCCAGTTGCCCTTTATCATTTTTACCAAAAGCCCATAACTCGCCATTTTTCTTGAGAACCATAGTGTGGTTACTGCCGGATGATACCTGGGCTACTTCGGTCATTACCTGTACCGGATTGCGCTTGTCATTAGTCGAGTTGTCACCCAGTTGCCCGTACGCATTGAATCCTGTGCCCCACAGGGTGTCATCTCTCTTGAGAATCATGCTGTGGGCAGCACCGGCTGACACCTGTTTTACAGCGGTCATCGGTTGGGGTTCAGCATCTTCAGCGGGTATTTCCATTACTTGTACCGGCCATTTCTTGCCAGCAGTCGTGCCATCACCCAGTTGTCCTTTATGATTGAACCCAACAGCCCACAATTCGCCATTTTTCTTGAGTATCATGCTGTGCAGAGCGCCGAGTGATGCCTGGGCTATCTCGGTCATTGGCTGGCCTTCACCAATCTTTACTTGTACGGGATTCTCCCTCTGTTGACCTACACCACCCGTGCCATCACCCAGTTGCCCTCTAGCATTGGAACCAACAGCCCATAACATTTCATTTTTCTTGAGAATCATGCTGTGGCCATGCCCGGCTGATACCTGGGCTACATTGGCAATCTTTGCTTGTACGGGATTCTCCCTTTGCTGACCTAAATCACCCGGGCCATCACCCAGTTGCCCGGAAGTATCGTAACCAACAGCCCATAGGGTGTCATCGTCTTTGAGGATCATGGTGTGTTCACCGCCGGATGATACCTGCTTTACACCGGTCATTACTTGTATCGGATTTAACTTGGTAGCAAGCTTGGCATCACCATTACCCAGCTGCCCCTTGTTATTACGACCAACAGCCCATAGGGTGTCATCGGTTTTTAAAATCATAGTGTGTAAAAAGCCGGCTGATACATAGGCTACATGATGTTTTCGTACGGGAGCGGGATTATCGCCACCAGAAGCGGAATTATCAGCATTATCGCCGTTCTGAGCGGGATTATCGCTGCTCTGAGCCGAATTATCGCTCACCGGAGGGGGGCAGCCCATAAATAGCAGGGCCATAATAAGTGCGGAAAGCATTCTTGTTGTATGCATGTACATCTCCTTTGTTTTGGCAGATGTACATCCATTTTCTCGATGTACATCCATTTTCTCGATGTACATCCATTTTCTCGATGTACATCCATTTTCTCGATGTACATCCATTTTCTCGATGTACATCCATTTTCTCGATGTACATCCAT
>JACSEG010000114.1_pt1 | contig 15750 bp, 14 predicted proteins | sample 8225521 | NCBI WGS metagenome assembly JACSEG01 (sample SAMN15705060, study PRJNA637333) | viral metagenome | isolation source: viral RNA from sea star tissue | host: Pisaster ochraceus | place: USA:Santa Cruz | collected 2018
GGATGTACGTCGAGAAAATGGATGTACGTCGAGAAAATGGATGTACGTCGAGAAAATGGATGTACGTCGAGAAAATGGATGTACGTCGAGAAAATGGATGTACGTCGAGAAAATGGATGTACGTCTGCAAACCAAAGGAGATGTACATGCAAAAACTCGCAACAGTTTCCACACTTGTCATGGCCCTGGTATTCATGGGCTGCCCCCCTCCCGCTGGCCATAATCCCAATTCTTCTTCTGGTGGCAATGTGCCCGCTTCTGGGCCAAATAATCCTGAACCAAAAGCTATTGTTGTAGACCGTGTATCAGCCGGCTTTAACCACACTATGATTTTAAAAACCGATGGCACCTTATGGGCTGTTGGTGACAATCAGTACGGGCAACTGGGTGATGGCTCAACTATTGCCAAGAAAACTCCAGTGAAAGTAATGACCGGTGTAAAGCAGGTATCAGCCGGTAGAAGGTACACGATGATTGTCATGAAAAATGGCGACTTATGGGCTGTTGGTCTAAATGATCAAGGGCAACTGGGTGATGGCACGACTGATCAGAGGTTGAATCCGGTACAAGTAAAGACCGCTGGAGGTGCGGTAATGACCGAGGTAGCCCAGGTATCAGCTGGCTTCCACCACACTATGATTCTCAAAAGAGATGACAGCCTGTGGGGCACAGGATTCAATCGTAGCGGGGGACTGGCTGATGGCACGTTTGCTAATCAGGTGAATCCGGTACAAGTAAAGGAACCAGCCGTTGGAGCTGCTGACCCCCTTGCAATGGCCGGTGTAGCCCAGATATCAGCCGGCCAAGAATACACTATGATTTTCAAAAAAAATGGCGAATTATGGGCTGTTGGTACCAATCGTTTTGGGCAACTGGGTGATGGCACGATAGAAAACAGGTGGGTTCCGGTAGAAGTCCTAACCTCCCCTGCCCCTGGAGGTCGTCCAATCCCCAATGTCGCCCAGGTATCAGCCGGTGGTGCCCACACTATGATTGTCAAGAAAAATGGCGACTTATGGGCTGTTGGTTACAATAGTGACGGGCAATTGGGCAATGGTGATGCCACTGCTGCTAATCAGTTGAATCCGGTGGAAGTAATGATTGCTGACGACCGTCCAATGACCGCTGTCGCCCAGGTATCAGCCGGTAAGTATCACACGATGATTGTCAATAAAAATGGCGAATTATGGGCTGTTGGTAAAAATGATAACGGGCAACTGGGTAATGGTGATGCAACGGCTGCTAATCAGTTCAATCCGGTGGAAGTAATAACCGCCGCAGGCCGTCCAATGACCGCTGTAGCCTATGTATCAGCCGGTGCTTCGCACACCATGATTGTCAAAACCGATGGTACCCTATGGGCTGTTGGTGACAATACTCATGGGCAACTGGGTAATGGCAAAAGTGGTGCTAATGTTAAAGAGTTGATTCCGGTGGAAATAACGGTTGAGTAGTTATTTGCTTTGGCGGATTGCACAGGTGGAATTTACCACATCCGTCATAACTACTGTACAGTGATGATATTCGCCTGCCTGCAGCAGGCAGGCTTGATACCTGACAGCTTCCTTTGTCGCGACCTTATCTTTGGGTGTCGATCATTTGCTGTACAACCAAAATGCTTCTCATTATAATATCTGCCCATGAAGGCCAAAGAATTAAGAGACAAATACATTCAATTTTTTGTAGAACACGATCACGTAGAAATTTCCGGCAAGAGTCTTGTTCCCGAAAACGATCCCACCGTACTGTTCACCACAGCGGGAATGCATCCCTTGGTGCCATATATACTTGGCGAAGAACATCCTGCCGGTAACCGGCTAGTGAACGTACAGAAATGTATCCGGATGGGTGATATAGACGAGGTCGGCGATTCCAGCCATCTTACGTTTTTCGAAATGTTGGGCAACTGGAGTTTGGGGGATTATTTCAAGGAAGAAGCCATCGCCATGAGTTGGGAGTTTCTGACGTCGCCCAAATGGTTGGGCATTGACCCCGGCAAGCTGGCCATTACCGTATTCGAAGGCGATGACGACGCGCCAAGGGACGAAACCAGTGCGCACTTTTGGAGGAAGCTGGGCATTCCACCGGAACGCATTTACTTTCTGCCGAAAAGCGATAATTGGTGGGGACCGCCTGGAAAAACCGGCCCCTGCGGTCCGGACAGTGAAATGTTTTTTGATACGGGAATTCCGGGAGACGAGAGCAGCCGGCCCGGCGTTTCGGACGGTAAATGGCTGGAAATCTGGAATGACGTATTTATGCAGTACCGGAAGACTGCGGACGGCAGATTTGAGGAAATGGAGCGGAAATGCGTGGATACGGGAATGGGCGTAGAGCGCACCATTACCGTTCTGCAGGGAAAAAAGAGCGTGTATGAAACTGAACTTTTTCAGCCAATTATTTCCGAAATTTCCAGGTTGGGTGGGGTACAATACAGCGGAGGCGATTCGGAAACCGACCGGTCAATGAGAATTATTTCCGACCACATTCGCACCGCCACCTTTATTTTGGGCGATGACGCCGGGGTGACTCCTTCCAACCTGGGCCAGGGATATATTCTTCGCCGACTTATCCGTCGCGCCATTCGCCACGGTCTCAAACTCGGTCTCGAAGGATCCTTCCTGTCCGGGCTGGCCGAGGTGGTAATTTCCGTTTATTCGGCTTTTTATCCCGAGTTCGGGGAACGGGCCGCGTTTATATGCAGGGAACTGGATAGCGAAGAAGAAAAATTCCTCAAGACGTTGAAAAAAGGTGAACAGGAATTTGAAAAAATGCTTCCCAACCTGCTCAAGGGAAGCAAGCGCATTATACCCGGAAGGTTGGCATTTAAACTATACGATACCTACGGCTTTCCGCTGGAGCTTACGCAAGAGCTGGCTTCCGAACACGGGTTTTCGGTGGACAAGGAAGGCTTTGACAGCGCCTTTGTGAAGCATCAGGAAACATCAAAAATGGACAGCAATGCAAGCTTTAAGGGAGGGCTTGCCGACCACAGTGAAGCGACCACGGCCCTCCACACCGCGACTCATTTGCTGCACCAGGCACTGCGCATGGTTCTGGGCGACCACGTGGCGCAGAAGGGGAGTAACATCACCCCCGAGCGACTTAGGTTTGACTTTTCGCATCCCCATAAAATGAGCAGCGAGGAAATCCACAACGTCGAAAATATCGTGAATGATGCGATAGAAAAAGACCATGCTGTGAGTTTTTCATCCATGAGTCTCTCCAACGCCCGGAACTCGGGCGCCATAGCTCTTTTTGGCGACAAGTACGACGAAGTGGTAAAGGTGTACAGCATAGGCGACTTTTCCAGGGAAGTCTGCGGCGGGCCGCATGGGGAACACACCGGTGCATTGGGGCGTTTTAAAATCAAAAAAGAACAATCAAGTTCCCAAGGCGTCCGTCGCATAAAGGCTCTCCTGGAAAAGGAATAGCCAGGCGCCCCGCGAATTTGCGTGCGTATCCGCTTGCGCTATGTGAAGAAAAGGAATAGCCAGGCGCCCCGCGAATTTGCGTGCGTATCCGCTTGCGCTATGTGAAGAAGATGTACATGAAAAAAGTAACAATCGTTTCCACAGGCATCATGGCCTTGTTACTGATGAGCTGTCCGACTCTTTTTGCCGATGATTCGGCTTTTGGACTCAATGATAGTGATGTAGCCCAGGTATCCGCCGGCGGTTGGCACAGCATGATTATCAAGACCGATGGTATCCTGTGGGCCGTTGGCAGCAACAGGTATGGGCAACTGGGTGATGGCACGATTATTAACAGGCCGGTTCCGGTGAAAGTGATGACCGGTGTAGCCCAGGTATCCGCCGGCGGTTGGCACAGCATGATTTTAAAAACCGATGGCACCCTGTGGGCTGTTGGTCAAAATGATGAAGGGCAACTGGGTGATGGCACGACTACTGGCAAGTCGACTCCGGTACAGGTAATGACCCATGTAGCCCGGGTATCAGCCGGTGGTGAGCACAGCATGATTGTCAAGAAAGATGGCACCCTATGGGCTGTTGGTCGAAATCGCGAGGGGCAGCTGGGTGATGGCACTTCTGGTTCTGACAAGTCGGTTCCGGTACAGGTAATGACCGATGTATCCCGGGTATCATCCGGCTATAAACACAGCATGATTTTAAAAACCGATGGCACCCTGTGGGCTGTTGGTCAAAATGATGAAGGGCAACTGGGTGATGGCACGACTGGCAATAAGTCGACTCCGGTACAGGTAATGACCCATGTAGCCCAGGTATCAGCCGGCTGGGCGCACAGCATGATTTTAAAAACCGATGGCATCCTGTGGGCTGTTGGTTTCAACAGGTATTATGGGCAACCGGGTAATGGCATGACTACTGAGCGCCTGGCACCCAAGCCGGGTTCAAGATGGTATTATGGACAACCGGGTAATGGCACTTCTGGTTCTGGCAAGTTGACTCCGGTACGTGTAATGCCCCATGTAGCCCAGGTAGCATCCGGTTTCAGGTACACCATGATTGTCAAGAAAGATGGCACCCTGTGGGCTGTTGGTAACAACCGGCATGGGCAACTGGGTGATGGTACGACTACTGAGCAGTTGACTCCGGTACGTGTAATGACCCATGTAGCCCAGGTATCAACCGGCAAGAAGCACAGCATGATTTTAAAAACCAATGGCACTCTGTGGGCTGTTGGTTACAACAGGTATGGGCAACTGGGTGATGGCAGGAATACCAATAAGTCGACTCCGGTGGAAGTAACGGGTGTACAGTGATGCCGTTTGGCACCGCTGCTGACAATATACACATTAATTGTAGTATCCAGTATTAAAAGATGACAAAGATGTACATGAAAAAAGTAACAATCGTTTCCACAGGCATCATGGCCTTGTTATTGATGAGCTGTCCCACTCTTTTTGCCGATGATTCGTCTTTTGGACTCAACGATAGTGATGTAGCCCAGGTATCAGCCGGCGGTTGGCACAGCATGATTGTCAAGACCGATGGCACACTGTGGGCTGTTGGTGATAATAGTCAGGGGCAACTGGGTGATGGCACCACCAATAATAAGTCGGTTCCGGTGAAAGTGATGACCGGTGTAGCCCAGGTATCAGCCGGCGAATACCACACGATGATTGTCAAAACCGATGGCACCCTGTGGGCTGTTGGTACCAACAGGTATGGGGAACTGGGTGATGGCACTTCTGGCTCTGGTACTTACAAGTTGACTCCGGTACAGGTAATGACCCATGTAGCCCGGGTATCAGCCGGCGGTGAGCACAGCATGATTGTCAAGAAAGATGGCACCTTATGGGCTGTTGGTCGAAATCGTGAGGGGCAACTGGGTGATGGCACTTCTGGCTCGGGTACTTACAAGTCGGCTCCGGTACTGGTAATGACCAATGTAGCCCAGGTATCAGCCGGCGGTAAGCACAGCATGATTGTCAAGAAAGATGGCACCTTGTGGGCTGTTGGTCGAAATCGTGAGGGGCAACTGGGCGATGGCACGACTACTGATAAGCCGGATCCGGTGAAAGTAATGACCGATGTAGCCCGTGTATCATCCGGCTATAATCACACCATGATTTTAAAAACCGATGGCACCCTGTGGGCTGTTGGTTTCAACAGGTATTATGGGCAACCGGGTAATGGCACTTCTGGTTCTGGTACTGACAAGTTGACTCCGGTACGTGTAATGACCCATGTAGCCCAGGTATCATCCGGCGAGCAGCGCACCATGATTTTAAAAACCGATGGCACCCTGTGGGCTGTTGGTTTCAACAGGCATGGGTCACTGGGTGATGGCACGACTACTGAGCAGCTGACTCCGGTACGTGTAATGACCCATGTAGCCCAGGTATCAGCCGGAGAGCACCACACGATGATTGTCAAAACCGATGGCACCCTGTGGGCTGTTGGTTGCAACAGGTTCGGGCAACTGGGTGATGGCAGGAATACTAATATGTCGACTCCGGTGGAAATAACGGGTGTACAGTGATGCCGTTCGCCGAACTCCGGATCAAAGCGTTCCAGGATTTTCCAGTCTACCTGAGCCTGATAGCCCGGATCATCCTCGAGTATAGTTGTTAACACCGTTTGTTGACTTTACTTTTTTTGAGGGATACAATAATCAGGAAGGTGCGAGGGTGCTGTATCGAGAGTGTGACGGCACATCTGGTAACGGATGTGTGCAGGCTGCAGTTAACCCTATCGCACCTTTTCCCGCTTTAAAATTCTGTCTTTTTCCATTTCTACTTCTGATAGATCGCATACCGAAACAATTTTTGCACCTCGAAATGTAGCACCATGTCCGTCGCCATTCAATAGAAATTGTACACTGCATAAATAAACCGCTAGAAAAATCAGGTGCTATGTAATAAATTTGTTATATTGTAAACTATTCTTTTATAAGGAGAGTTAGCATCTATGAGGAAACATAAGGAACGAATTTCAAAAATAATTCGAGGTATTTCCGATGGATTATATGAGCGAGAGGAGACCGTTGCATTAACTGTACTCGGTATATTATCTGGACAATCAGTTTTCCTTTATGGACCTCCTGGTACTGGAAAGAGTTTAATAGCGAGGAGAGGTTCCTCTATTTTTAAAGATGCAGCACACTTTGAATATCTAATGCAGCGATTTTCCACTCCAGAAGATGTCTTCGGACCTGTAAGTATTCAAGAATTAAAAAACGACAACTACCTAAGAAAAACTCATGGATACCTTCCAGAAGCAGATATCGCATTTCTTGATGAGATTTGGAAAAGTAGTCCGGCAATTCTCAATACACTTTTGACTATTATCAATGAAAGAATTTTTCGTAATGGAGAAAAAGAAAATAAAGTTCCTTTGAAGGCGATTATTGCTGCAAGTAATGAAATACCACCAGAGAATCAAGGACTTGAGGCATTATATGATCGTTTCATCATGAGGATTATGGTTGAACCAATGACTTCTCAAAAGGATTTTCAAAAGCTGATAAATGTTAAACCTGCTACACACAATATAAAAATAGATGAAAAAATTCAGTTCTCTGCAACTGAGTGGACTAATAAATTGGGCGAAATTCCCGAAATAGAAATAAGTGACGAAGTTTATGAAATAATACATTCCATTCGTATAAAGTTGGACGATTATAACTCGGAGGATGAGGAAAAAAGTGTATATGTATCTGATAGGCGATGGCAACGATCAGTTTTATTATTAAAAGCAGCAGCTCTATATACAGATCGGGAATCGGTAATTCCTGTTGACTGCATGATCCTTAAGTACTGTCTTTGGACTAATGAGGATAATCGTTTAGATATAAAACACATTGTTGAGGAATCTATTTCGAATTTTGGAATGGTTGATAAAGATGTTTTTGATAAATGGAGCATTGATTTTGTAAAGCTTGAAGAAGAAGTCGATGAACAATTTTTCCACTCTAAAAATGTATATGAGACAACCCTTATAGATGGGCGTGAATGTTTTGTTTTCTCATCGAACCTTGCGGAAGTATCTCAAGATGAAGATGAAGATGAAGATGAAGATGAAGATGAAGATGAAGATGAAGATGAAGATGAAGAAACCTATTTCAGGTTTTTTGTTCCCTTCGTGGATTATTCTGAAGATTCAAAAAAAAGAGCCAAAAACCATCCTCTATTAGAGAATGGTAGCGTGGAAAAAAGAATCCAATACATCCAAAAAGATTCATATATGTTTTCCTTTTTGAAGGACGAGTATGTGGATCGTTACGGCTGGGATAGTCATGATCGTTATAATAGTTATTCTGAGTGGTTTAGTGGGACACCCAAGGTAAAATTTAAAAAAGGTCACTACAAACAGGTTCCTCCTGTCACAAAAAACGCATTAACAAAGGAAACACAGGAGATGCTAACTAAAATAAAAAACCTGAAAGATAAGACCGCTGACTATTTAGCTCAGCAACAAGACCAAAACTCAACTCCATTTGTCTCAGCAGTTGATCGTGAAAAGGTATTGAAAAACCTCCAGGATCATATTGCTGAGCTTGACAATCAAATATTAAATGCAGAGAGGTTAGTATCAAAAATTGAAAGCCATGCAAGTTGAACAGTCACCTCACATTAAAAAAGATATCAATCTTGGTCTCAATTTAAGCAGTGAGTATTCTGGTATATGGGATGATGAGTTAAGTAAGTTAATTGACGAAGCCACTGATGGATGGAAATCATCTGTAGCTGATTATTTAGAAATAAATAATCCCTTCAAGCCATATCAGAAAGAGTTATATCGTGCTCAATTGGACTTCAAGCACAATGGGGCTTCAATAGAAACGATTCAAGAAGATCTTGATTTTTATGGGAAATTGGATGAAAGTATCGATACATCATTTTGGATAAGTAAGTTACATCAATTGGATCCAAATGTGACAAAAAATTTGAATCCAAATAAGACAAAAGATTCAATTTCTGCATTAAGAAAAAATGAACTTGAAGCTTGGGATCGTGATCTAAGTAAATTTTTATTAAAGTGGCAGCTCGGTGAAATCGACCGTTTAAGAGAAGAGTTTCTTAAAGATATTAAAACTCAATTAGATGCATTACAGGATATCTCTGAATCTCTATCTGAATTGGGACTCAGTACTGGAATCTTATGGGATACAAGCATTGGCTCTCTCCATTCACAAGATATTCAAATGCTGATTAAATGGGCTGATTTCCTTAAAAATGATGCCGGGGTTCAAAGATTGTGTGAAATCCTCGGTAGGATGCATCGCGAAGAACAAGCGTTTGAACGCAGAGAGATACAGTTTACAAAAATATACAAGAAGCCGGTGATAGATATTAATTCCCGAGAAGAAATTGTTGGTATTACCATTGGGCGAGAATTAGAGAACATTATACCTCAAGAACTTTCTTTATTAAGTGATCCAGATGTAGCCCTTCTTTTTGACTTGAAATATGCAGAAAATCGCCTGCTCCGTTTTGAACAAACAGGAATAACATGGGCTGACCACGAAAATGAGGAAACTGAAATTCATGATGTTGCTGTCCATGAAGGTAAGGGGCCAATAATTATCTGTGTCGATACCAGCGGTTCAATGAATGGGCCTCCTGAGACAGTTGCAAAAGCTATAACAATGACTTTGGTCTTTAAAGCCATTAAAGAGAAACGCGATTGTTATTTGATCAATTTCAGTACAGGCATTTCAACTTTGGATCTGACGCCCCCTAAAGGAATAAGTGATCTGATAACCTTTCTCAAGATGAGTTTTAATGGTGGTACAGATGTTCTTCCAGCCTTGACCAAAGCATTACATATTATGGAAACCAAAAGTTATGAGTTGGCAGATGTATTGCTGATTTCTGACTTCATCATACCTGGGTTCTCACAAGAATTGCTTGATGCTATTCAGGAACAGAGAGATAAAGGAAGCCGGTTTTTCTCTTTAGCAATTGGAGCACATACATTGAAAGAATTACACCGTGATTTATTTGATCAGGAATGGACATACAATGCACAAACCGGTTCTGTATCCGAATTATATGGAATAACTACTGCATTCGGTGATTAATCTTTTCCATGTTTACCAAGTGAACCGCTAATACAGGGTAGTGTCCAGAATCTTCCCATGCGCCTGTCTTCAAAGTCCACTGGAAATATATAATTCAGGTATTCATGACGCCATTTTCTGTTATAAAACCCCTCAATGTAATCGAAAATATCTGCTTTTGCCTCTGCGCGAGCCGGTAGAATTTCCTGGATACTCGTTCACTTTTTTCCAGGGCTTCAGCGATCTCTCTGATTTCATACCCTGCAGTTTCATCATCTGTGCTTTATGCATCATTTGCTCCAGCATTTTAGGGCGTGCTCCTTATTCGTAATGATTGTTTTGCAACTACCATTACAAGGCGGCACTGCCCTTTTTTTCAAGCCGGAGACTGCACTTTTATTCCGGTGATTTCCTGCACTTTAGCACCGGTGCTGACAATAACAAGATATGGAAATCGCATGGTCGACCACTTAATATTGAAGTACTTGAAAAAGAAACAAGACTATACATTGACAATTACAGTGATTATACTGAAAGAAGAAAGATGATCCGTGAATACCATAATCTTTTGACTGACTACATACAGAAAAATGATATGCGGCTTTTCGTTCATACAAGGAGGTTTATATGAGTAATAATCTGGTGAAGGATGTGGAAGTATTGCTTAACTCAAAGAACCTGGATTCCAAAGATGACAAAATGCGGTCATTCGAAGAGGGAATGGAAATGCTGAAAGATTTACAGGAAAAAGGCTTAACAAAACCTCCTGGAAATCGTTTGATGGATCTGGAACAAAGAGTAAAGGCAAAAAATCATTTTAATCAGCCGAATCAACCTTTATTTTATTGACGCCAGTATCGACGCCCTTCTTGTACAGTAGTGATATTCGCCTGCAGCAGGCAGGACTGACATCTGATAGCTTCCTGTTGGAAGTTGTTAAGCATCGCAGTTGCGTTCACACTCCCATGGCCTGTTTGAGTTCTCGCATTTGCTGCTGAATGAGTGGCTGGGTACCTTTGAGCTTTTCAAAGCTCTCCCAGAGCAGTTTGGCCGAATGCTTGTCTTTTAGTTTGAGATAGCATTCCATCAGCTCCGGGTAGATGCGGTAAATGCGTGCCCCGTTTTTCAGCAAACCTTCAAGGGATCTGGCCGCTTCGGCGTAACGCTGGCGTTGTTTGTTTATGGTGGCCAGGCCGAGGACGGCGTAGGTATCGAATTCGATGTTCAGGGCCTGGTGGTAAAACTCTTCGGCTTCGTCATATTTGTCCTGCCGCCTGCATGCGTCTCCCGCCCGGGTAAGTATGACCTTGTTCTGAGGATCTTTTTGGAGAATTTTCGCCCAGTACTTCAGGCTCATATCCGGTTCGTTCAAACCGCGGTAGCAATCCCCCAGTCCGAACAGCGCGTAAAAATTGGAGGGTTCGCGTTCAAGGGCCTCATGGAAATAATGGGTTCCGTCGCGGAACAGTTTGAGTTTTCTGTAGCAATTTCCAATGCTCGTCAGTGCGCGTATATCAATTTTGTCTCCCTGCAGTTCGTATATTTTCTGCCAGTAGTCCAGCGCCACATCGAAATTTTTAAAATCGTAATGGAGATGTCCCAGTCCGATGAGGGCGTACTCATTGCCCGGTTCCATTTCGAGAACTTGCCTGTAAATGGCCTCGGAGCGTTCCAGATTTTTAACCTTGCGGTAAGTATCGGCGACGCGGGTGAGCACGGTAACATTTTGATCGTCCAGTTTGAGATATTTTTCCCAGATTTCAATGGCGCGCTGAAATTGCTTAAGGCTCCCATAACAGTCCGCCAAACCGAAAAGCGCGTAGTTGTTGTCGGGATAAGATTCGAGACAGCGCTGATAATACCGGGTGGCTTCCTGGTAGCAGCACTTTTTCCTGTACGCATCCCCTATACCTACCAATGCGTAATTGTTTGAAGGATCAATCTCGATGATGTGTCGAAAGAAATCAATGGCTTCGGTAAGCTGCCCTTTCTTCAAGTATTGATAGCCCTTCCGGGACAAGCTGGCAATTTTAGCCTGTTCATCTTCTATTTCTATCGTGGATTCTTCCCGCTCTTCGAGTCGCCCTCCCTGACCGGTTTCATCGCTTGACGCAGACATTTTCAGATTAAATCCGGACATATGGTTCCCTTTTTTAGGTGCTGTCTCTTGGGGAGACTATTTTTAAGTACCTACCGAATTCTAAACGAGGGAAGGCAAAAAAACTATTTCTCATAGAGCCAGTTGCGAACAACTACCGCCATTTTTTCCACCAAACGTTCTTTTCTGTGATTTTCCGGTGCAATTACGTACATTTGCAAAGCCTGTAAATATCGGTTTTGTTTTTGATAATAATCGCCGATGCGGATGAGACCGTCGGTGTATCTGGTTGTGAGAAATATTTTTTTTGCTTGTTCAATATTCCCCGTATTGAATAGCTCGTTCCCCTTTCGTATCAAAGCTACTTTCTGAGCCTTGCTGATTTCTGGCGCCTTGGGCGACGCCGATTTTATGAGTCCGGAACCTGGAAACTTAAGCTGCTTCATTCTGATACTCTGCTACAATGATAAGTCTATCGTCATATGTCAAATATATCAACATAGAATTGCAGTATAGAGGTTTAAATTGCATTTTTAGTGGACATATTTCCCGTTTCGCCTTCAGCCGGGCGATATGCCTGGTGAAGTGCTTTTCCCATTGCTTTGAAAAGGGCCTCTATCATGTGATGGGAATTGACGCCGTAGTGACATATGAGGTGCAGGTTGATTTTCGCGTTGGTGGCAAAGGCGTAAAAAAACTCCCTGAAAAGGCTCATGTCGAAGTTTCCCGAGCGGGGTTGGGGGAACTCTGCGCTATACACCAGATGGGGTCGATTGCACACGTCGACTATGGCTTGAGATAGTGCGTCGTCCATCGGTATGCTGCGTTCGCCGTAGCGTTGAACCGCTCCCAGATCCAGAATCTTTGCGAAGGCCTGCCCCAGCGCGATACCTGTATCTTCGACCAAATGGTGGGGGTCAACCGCAATATCTCCGGTGGCCTTGATTTCCAGATAAAACCCGCCGTGCCATGCCATGGCATTGAGCATATGCGCGAAAAAAGGGAGGGGTATATCCAATATGGATCGCTCCTTTGTGTCCGGCTCCAATTTCAGCTGAATTTGGGTTTCCGACGTAATTCGCTCAATTTTTTGAGTCCGCGATGCCATATTAACCCTCCTGAACGGCCCGAATACGCGAAATGAACTGGTCTATTTTCCTGAAATGATATTTATAGTACGCTGGATTTGCCACGATGTGCACGTTAATGTCCGCCAGTTCCTGGAGAATTGTCAAATTATTTGCCTTGAGCGTATTTCCCGTTTCCACCAAATCCACTATGTATTGAGTGAGTCCCAATACCGGCGCCAGTTCCACCGAGCCATTGAGTTTTATCATTTCCACGGGAATATTTTGGCTGTGGAAATAATCGCGGGTGAACCGGGTAAATTTGGTTGCGACTTTGATGCCCCGTTCACTCATATTGAAAGGCAGGTCTTTTTTGCCCGCCAGGCACATCCGGGTGGAACCAAAGTGAAGTTCGAGAAGGCGGTACAGTGGAATTCCGGCTTCGTAGAGAACATCCTCACCGCAAACACCCAATCCCGCAATCCCGTGCTGTACGTAGGTGGGAAGGTCGGCATTTTTGAGGAGAAAGAATTCTATTTGCCGATCCTGATCCAGCGCAACCAGTTTGCGTTTCTCGAAGCCGAATTCTATTCCCGCCGCGGCAAAATGCTCCCTGACTTGTTTCTCCAGCCGCCCCTTGGGCAGGGCGAAACTCAATGGAGGTCGGCTTTTTACAGACATACGCTTTTACCTTCGCCGCGCAACTGTTTGGCCCGTTGGTACCTTTCCAGCAGGGAAGCTGAGGGCATCTCGCTCTTGACGGAGAACAGCGGCGGGGGAGTTCCATCCGCAACGAGCTTGTGGAGAGCGCCCAACATCAGCGAGTACCCAACGGCTCCTCCGGGCAGCGCCATGCGTTCAAGCAATGTATCGTAGCGGCCCCCCGATGCAACGGGGAAGGGAAGACCGTCGGCGTACACGCAAAAAACCGTACCGGAATAGTAGCGGCGCTGGCCGATTTCCGAAAGATCTATTCGAAAGCGAATCTCCGGAAACGCCCCGGAAAGGGCCGATGCTGTTTCCCGTAAATAGCGGATTTCGTCCGAAACAATGGATTCCAGGGATATGGGCATTGCAGTGCTCAGGTCGGCGAGTTCCGGGTCGTCGCTATTGCAAAGTGTGGAAAACAAGCGCACAACGCTATCCTTTTCGATGCAAAGATTGAGTTCATGCATGCGACTGCCCACGCCTTGCCAGTCCCTGTGTACCACGGCAGTTTGTATTTCTTCCTTCAGGTATTCTTTTTCGGGCGCAGCGGAAAAAACGGCGTTGAAAAGGCTTCTGGAACCGAGATGTACAGCCGGCCGGTCAATGCCCAATGCCTGGAGGTTTTCGCACAGTAAAAGAAGTATTTCCATATCCTCTTCCTCCGGATTATTGCCGATGAGTTCGGCGCCGGTTTGGTAGTGGTCGTTCAGTGAAATATTTACGCTTTCTTCATGCCGAACAATGCTGTCGCTGTAGGCAAGGCGCAGAGGCAATGTGGCTCCTTTTAAAAGGCTATGGAAATGCTTGAGAAGAAAAACGGTAATATCGGATCTGATCATAAGTACTTCGCCGTCCCTGCCGATGAGTCGATAGATTCGATCCTGTTCAATTTCATTGAGAATGTGGCTGTGGGCGTCAAAATAATCCAGCATGGGGGTATGCACCATCGTGTATCCCCAACTGCTGAATAACCTGTTGGTGGAGTCAATGGCGGCTTGGTGATGTGCTGCTTCCTCCAAAAAAAGCCCCGTCGAACCCGGAGGAAGCTGTAAAAATGCCTTGTTGTTCACTGCGTATTCCTTATATCTGCCCGGTAAAAATGAACCCGTGACCGACCGAAATCTTTTCGTTTTTCCAATTCGATGCCGATGGATTTTCCGGAAAATTTAATTTCCAGATTATCCTCTGCGGGAAAATGTATACAGATTGCGCTCCCCTGGCGAAGCAAGGCGGACATGCAGAGCTTGTGCAGCAGGTCTCTGCGATGGCGATAGGGAAATGGGGGATCGAGAAATACGATGTCGAATTTTTCCTGCCTTTTGAGAATAAAGCGTTCCACCGGCGAAATGCTGAAACTGCAATATTCGTCGGCAATATCGAGATTGCGTTGCAGCATATCCCGTTTGCGCGCATCCCGTTCGACGGCATGCACCCTCGATGCACCCCTGCTCGCCGCTTCCATGGCAATTATTCCCGAGCCGCTGAAAAGATCGAGAAAAGAAAGCCCGTCCATGGTTCCCAGCGAGGAAAACACCGCTTCCCGCATTTTGTCCATAGATGGACGGATGATCCCCGGCGGGCAAAATATTTTTCGTCCGCGAAATTTCCCGCCGGTAATTCTCATTCCAGTTCCTTTTCCACTTCCTTTGCCGCTTCCTTTGCCAGTTTCCCCAGATTTTGGGCTGCCGCTTCAATGAGGTCTCGATCCCGATAAAGGGAAGCGAACTGCAAATCCAGGTATCCGGACTGTTCGACGCCGGCCATGTTTCCAGGACCGCGTATTCTCAGATCTTCTTCGGCCAATTTGAAACCGTCATTGCTTTCTTTCAGTATCCGGAGTCGTTGTTTGCCGTCTTCGCTCACTGAGGCATTGTACACAAGATAGCAATAAGATTGAAGCGAACCCCCTGCCTACTCTCCCCCGGAGCTGGTGCAGAGCCGCCAGGCCGAAACGATCTGCATGCTCAATTACAATGGCCGTGGCATTGGCCACATCAACGCCTACTTCAATTACACTGGTGGCAACCAAAATTTGAATTTCTCCGGAGGCGAATTGTTCCATTGCCGAATTGCGCTCTTCTGCTGAAAGCCGCCCGTGCACCAGCGCCACTTTATGGTTTGCAAAGCGCCGGGCGAGCAATTCAGCCATTTCCTCGACGCTTTTGAGCGAAGAGCCGTCTTCGTCGGCTTCGATGCGCGGGTATACGAAATACGCCTGGCCCCCCTGTTCCAGTTGGGTTTCAATTGCCCGGTACACCTTTTCCTCTTTGCCCATAACAGTCAAATGGGTGACCACCGGAAGCCGTCCTGCGGGAAGTCCCCGTATAGTTGAAACCTCCATACCCCCGAAAATTGTCATGGTGAGAGTCCGGGGGATTGGGGTAGCAC
>JACSEG010000115.1_pt1 | contig 15710 bp, 12 predicted proteins | sample 8225521 | NCBI WGS metagenome assembly JACSEG01 (sample SAMN15705060, study PRJNA637333) | viral metagenome | isolation source: viral RNA from sea star tissue | host: Pisaster ochraceus | place: USA:Santa Cruz | collected 2018
AAGTATACCATTTTGAAGGCCGATTGGTCATTCGGAAATATCCGTCGATTCCTGATTGCTTTGCGGATTACGCTATTTAACGATTCAATGGCATTGGTGGTATAGATTATCTTTCGGATTTCATCAGGATAATCGAATATCGTTATCAGATGTTCCCAATGCCTTTTCCACATTTTGCTTATCGAGCCGTATTTGCTGTCCCATTTCTCAGAAAAATTATCCAGCTCCCGCTGTGCTTCTTCAAGATTGATTGAAGAGTAGATGGCTTTCAGATCTGCAGCAGCTTTTTTGCGATCCTTGAACGAGACATATTTCAGTGAGTTTCGAACCATGTGGACGATACAGAGTTGAACTTTTGTTTTCGGGTATACTGTGTTTATTGCGTCCGGAAATCCGCTTAACCCGTCGACACAGGCGATAAAAACATCCTGTATTCCGCGGGTCTGGAGTTCTGTCAGCACAGATAGCCAGAACTTCGAACCTTCATTTTCGGATATCCACAGCCCAAGAAGCTCTTTATTCCCCTCTGAGGTGATCCCTAAGGCCAAATAGATGGACTTTTTGATCACTCGCTTATCCTGATGGACTTTAACGACAATACAATCTAGGTAAATGATCGGGTACAGGTTGTCCAGCGGACGATTCTGCCACTGTTCAACGGGTATGCGACGGCCGTTGATTTCTCTTGCAGCTTGAGACACTCATCTCGATGGTTTTTAAATATCCCTTCGGCGATTTTCCTGGCTGTAAATCTTTGCTCCGGGTTCTGCTTTAAAAATTCAATTATTTTATTTTTCAAGTTCATGGCCATGTTTCAATCCTTTGATTTTTGTATAAGCGCATAATATTAACTGCGATTAAAATTATAGACATTGTATGAAACCTAAGTCAACGCCATTTCCAGCTTGTGTTTGCGTTTCATCCAATCAGGCATTGTGCGGTCAAGCAGTTTATAAAACTCAGTTCCGTGATTATGATGGATGAGATGGCAAAGCTCATGGATAACGACATATTCTATACATTCTTTGGGGGTTTGGATGAGATTCACATTGAGAGTGAGCTGCCCCTTGCCCGACAGACTTCCCCAGCGCGTATCCATTTTCTGAAGTTTCAAATTTGGCTTGTTTAGATCGCCTTTTTTGAAGGCTTCCCAGCAATCATCAAGGATTTTGGACAGATATATCTTTGCACGCTTTCTGTACCAGGCGTCCATGAGTTGCTTTATGTGTTCAGGCTGATTGGAAGTGGTTTCGATGCAAAAATAACCGTTTTTCAGCAGCAGCTTTTCCTGGTCAGTGGCTGAGCTTTGTCGAAGCAACCCGATTTTTAATCGATACTTTCGCCCAAGATACAGGTGGCTTTCACCGCCAACATATTTCCGGTCAGGTGTGCGTGGGTCAAACTGATTGAAATAAGCAATCTGACGTTTTATCCATCGAGCTCGTTTCTTTATCTTTTCCTCAATGGCTTGAAGGCTCGAAGTCGAAGGGGCTTTGACCACCACGCTCACATCCCCTGAGCTTGTCGAAGGGGGATGAACTGCAATCTCCAGCGATTTGCGATTCATCATCAGGAGTTCATAGCCGATTTCAGTTTTTCCGTAGTGGATGGTGTGGGTGTGTGGTTTCATTCTTGTAAAGATTCTAAAATCTCTTTGTTTGTATCCAGGTGAATTAACACATCACTGTAATTTATAAATATTTTAGAAACCAATTCTTCAGTACTTTCATCATTCTTGGTGTATTGATCTTTCAGCTTGTCTAATATTGAGTACAAGAATAGTCCATGAAGGTAAATTTTGCTTATATACTGATTTCTCAGGTATTCTACATTTTTTTGACTTTTTGCTTTGTTTTTAGATATGTATCGTTGTAGTGAATAACTATCCATATTGATGGCAATTGCACTTACAACTTTTTTATCTTCTTCGTCTGACGGGATGATGTGGATTATGTTTTCTTCTCCCCAACTTTCCTCTTTCCATAATTCTCCATTGTCTTGAATCCATTTGTTTTTTTTGTTTTTGCTGATTTTAATTAACTGGGGTAATTCCGGTTTTTCAGGCTCTTTAACTACTTTTTTCTTTTCTTCCTTCTGTGGATCAACTATTTTGACATGGAAAATACTCTCCATATCCCCTGCAGGTGAAGTAAGCCTGGCATTCAGCTTGATCTTATCATCAACATTTAATGCCTCTTTTGGTTTTAGTGTAAGTTTGATGGAGCCATCTGAAGGGCCAGATTTCTTGACTTCAAAAATATCTATTATTTTATCAGGATAAAGACGTGGCTCGGATTTGGGATTATTTTCTTCATTGTTTTGTTTTTCTTGTAAAATATTGATTTGAAACTCTCCCTTTTCCTGTGGACGATAAAAATAGTCTTCTGCCACATCTGTATCGAATTGAATGACACCTTTGCCATTTAGAGGGATAGATTTAATCTTTTTACCTGTTTGTTGATTTTCCTTGATGTTGATCTTGAAAATTGATGGGTAGCGTTTGCTTTCCTTTGGTCGTTTTTGTTCTTTGCCTTTTTTTGATGGCTTTTCCACTCTGGAGGGCAAACTGACCAAATCCATGCCTTTCTTTAACAGATTGGTAAGCGATTTGTCTAATGGGACATTGGTAAGCAAATTCTCTATTAACTGCTTGTCTTTTGTATCGTCTCTCCCCTGTAGTATCTTCTTTTTTCTTTCAGTATTTAACTTTCTTAAAGTTTGGTTATCTTTCAAGCTGGCTATGACCTTATTGCGCAATAGCTCCAATTTCTTGCTTTTTCTCAAATGAGATCGGTTTGCCATAAATAAATCCTGGCGAAAATCTGTTTTTACCTTTGAACAGTCAATAACCACTAGCAATGACTCTTTCAGAAAGTTATATTTCAAACCTTCAGTGATAAATGATTGTCCTTCCGTTCCCTGTACTTGACCGTTCAGAGTGTAGATTATGTTGCGTCCTCTTCCAATATAGCTTCGCTGTCTGTCTGTTTGTTGTTGCGTTGTCTCTCCTTTCTTGAAGAGAGTAGCGTATATAGAAACTGTTCCAATTTGATTTTCTTCAAATTCCTCATAATTCTTCAAATTCCTCATAAATTGGTGTCGCCTCCAACAAACCATCTTCTCGATCATGTCCATTAATTCGCACGTGATTACCATACATGGCCTGTGCGTTGCTGGTATGCTCAGTTTGAAATTCTTCTCTCTGTTCATATAACCATATCGGCAATGCTGGTTTGTACAGTAATTGATTCAACTCTCTATACAGACCGTTACGAATTGTCTCGCTCGTTCCTTTTGGCATTTCATAGGAATAGAGTTTTATGAATGAACCAGTTTCAAATTGTTTGTTTGTAAACAATCCTATGTCCAAACTATCTATGGGAAATTGTGGAATCGTTTCACCATCAATGGCAAAGAATTCGTACCAAGCACTCCCATAGGTATGATTTTCTTCCTCAGTGAGGATATGCCGGCGAACCAGGGTCCAGCCAAACAGGTTGTCAGAATATTTGCGACTTTTATCAAAGCATTCCCGATCTTTTTTAGAAGCAATCAGTTGGTATCGATATTCACCACAAAATACCACTGCGCCAGTGGAGCCCATATTGTATTTACCCTGAACAAAAGTAATGTCTGTTTTATTGTTATTGGCAATCGATAAAAAGGTATTTTTAAAATCATCTGGATGTTGTCCCTCCCCATTGTCCCAGATCAATAAATCCGGTGTACCTTTACTGTTGCCAGTAGCAATAACCTGAATGTTATCCTGTGCCATTTGTACTCTTTTTTCACTTTGTAATTCTCCAATGTCTCCTTTAGTTATACCGAAAAACTTTTCAGTAGCTTCTTCCATAGTTCCGGGCGCGTCTGTTGATTTCGGATCTATTCCTTTCTGTTTGCATTGTTTCAATAACAGGGCATCAATTGAGTTGGTAATTTTTTCCACTAAAGCAGCGCCAGAATGTGGCTGCTGATTTTCAAAAGTACAGAAGTTGGAGTGATCATTTTTTGATTTTCCACCATATGGGTACCAGTTGTCAGGGCTGTTCAATAATTCATTAGAGGTTACTAATTGATATAGCTGTTCCTCTCCATGACAATTAAAAATTTTCCAAAATAATTCTTCATATTTTTTAGTTTCTTTTGGCATGATTATCCTCTCCGACTCTTCGCTATCCGCATGGTTTTCTCAATTATATAATTCATCTGCTGTTCCTTCAAGTCAATGCCGTGGATGTCTTTGAGTTCTTCGTAGAAAAAGTCGTCCATTTTCGATATTACCTTGTTAATTGCGTTTTGATTGTTCCAAAAGTCGACGACCTGCTCGTTTTGGAATGCTTGCTGAAAATTATCGGCCATGTAGGCAATGGTCGCTTCGCTGGCCAGTACCTTTTCATTATCAAAATATTGTTTTGCCATACCATAATAGGCGCAGGCTTCGTCATTGCCGGTAATGCTTTCAGGCACATCATCATGTTTTTTGGAGATCACTGAGTCGCGAATGTCGCTTGCCCTGCTGAGATAATCGAGATCAGAGATGCGGCGCGCCTTGAAATCATCAATGGCCTGCTGGATCAGCTTTGAAAACTTCTCGTAAAATGCAGGGTCTTCATCCATCTTTTCGTTGATGACCTTTTTCGTCGCATGGGCGATGGTGTCGGCCCTGGCGGCAGTGGACTTGGCGGAATGAATGCCGTGGCCTTGCTTGACGGCATCGAAGTTCTGATCGTCGAAGATATCCACTGGTGCATTGAGCTGAGTCACTTCATTTGCCTGAATATGGGTATCAAGCAGCTTTTTGATTTTTGGCTCGTAGTCCCGGTAGTCAATTGCTTCGGCGTAGCGCAGCTGTACGGATTTTTTCAGATTCTGGAATCGTTTCAGGTCGGCCTTGCAGGTCTGCAATTTGGCCTCATCGGTTTCCATGATGAATTTGTCAGTGGAAAGTGCGATTCCCAGGGTCTTGCGGTATTCAGACAGTCTCTCATAGAAATCCTCGCGCAGGTCATCATCAGCAAGCAGAACCTCGAAGGCCTCTTCATCCTGCTTGTTTTTCACTTCCCGGAAAAGGTCCCATAAATCCGAATAACGCTGGGGCAGCTTGTGCACTTCTTCATTAACCGAAGTCAGAGTACCCAAGAGGTCCTCCGCGTCAAAGCCCTCAAACGCATCGTACATTGTCAGCGCCTTGTCCAGCTCACCGAGAATACTGGCGTAATCGACGATATAGCCGAAGTCCTTGCCTTCGTGCAGGCGGTTTACCCGGGCAATGGCCTGCAGCAGGCTGTGCTCGCGAAGCGTCCGGCAAAGGTAGAGAACCGTGTTTGCAGGCGCATCAAAGCCGGTGAGCAGCTTGTCAACAACAATCAAAATTTCCGGCTCGTCATCATTTTTGAACTGGCCGATGATCTGCGCGGTATATTCCTCTTCGCGACCAAAGCGTTTCATCATTTTATCCCAGAATTTGCCGACCTCATCGGCTGGACCCTCATCCACCTCCTCATGCCCTTCCCGGGTGTCGGGCCGGGAAATAATGACCTCAGATGTAACAAATCCAATGTCTTCCAGGTATTCGCGATACTTCAGTGCGGCAGCCTTGTTCGGAGCCACCAGCTGGGCCTTGAAGCCTGTGCCTTGCCAGTTGGCGCGGTAATGCTGGCTGACATCAAAGGCCCGCATGTAAATCACCCGATCAGACTTGTTCAGCATCTCGGTGCGGGCGTATTTCTTTTTCAGGTCAGCCTGCTGATTTTTATTCAAATCCGATGTGTGGCGATCAAACCAAAGGTCAATGGCGGCCTGATTTTGCAGCATTTCCACATGACGACCCTCATAGAGCAGAGGCAGCACAGCCTTGTCTTTCACCGCCTGTTTGATGGAATAATGCGGCTCAATCAGCCCGCCAAATTTTGAGAAGTTGTTCTTCTCTTTTTTGAGCAGAGGTGTTCCGGTAAAGCCCAGGTAGCAAGCATTGGGCAGGATCTGGCGCATTCTGGCGGCAAGGGACCCAAAGTTTGTGCGGTGACTTTCATCTATCAGCACAAAAATATCCGCTGATTTATCGATATATTTCTCAGATTCCCAGCCTGTGTCAAACTTGTGAATCAGTGTGGTGATAATGCCGACCTTTTCTTTCAGCTGCTTCACAAGGTTGGGTCCGGAGGTGGCGCGCTCTTTTGAAAGGCCGCAGGCGGCAAAGGTGTTGCCCAGTTGCTTGTCCAGATCATCCCGATCAGTCACCAAAATAATGCGAGGGTTTACCACTGCGGTATCCAGAGCCAGGGCTCGTGCCAGCATCACCATGCTCAGGGATTTACCCGAGCCTTGGGTATGCCAGATAACCCCACCTGTCCTGATGCCTTCCCCGTTCTCGTCAATGGTCCTGCGTTTAATGCGCTCCATTATAGAGCGGATGACAAAGAACTGCTGGTAGCGGGCAATCTTCTTGATCCCCGCATCAAACAGGGTAAACCGATAGGTCAGCTCCAGCAGCCGTTCCGGCCGGCAGAGGCTGTACAGTGCTGCATCCTGCGTTGTTGGCAATCGGGAGCTGGAAGTTGATAATTGACAATTAAATGTTTGCTCAATGGCCTTTGTATTTTCGGCAGATATGGGCGTGTTTTTAATTGTCGATAGTTTGTGATACCACTGACCATCCCTTTTCAATTCTCCATCGCTATCAACTGTCAATTGTCCATTATCAATTTCTTTCCAAACGCCCCAGAACCTGGCCTGTGTACCTGCTGTGGCGTACCGGGCCGCATTCTTGTTTACGGCCATCACCAATTGCACACAGGTGAACAGTTTGGGGATGTAATCATCGCCCTGATTGCGAATATTTTGCGAAACGGCCTGCTCAACCTCCACCTCGGGGGCTTTACATTCAATCACTGCCAAAGGGATGCCATTCACAAACAGCACAATATCGGGTCTGGCTGTTTCCACGCTGCGATTCCGCTGGACCGCAAATTCAGGCACCACATGGAAGACATTATTCGACGGTGTTTTCCAGTCGATATAGTTGAGATTAAAGCTCTTTCGGTTGCCATTAATCGTTTGTTCCAGCGCGCTGCCCAGGGTGATCAAATCATGGATGGCCTCATTGGTTTTTTGCAGGCCGTCATATTTGATGTTTTTAATCTTCTCAATGGCTTCCTGGATATTGGCCTCAGAAAAATGATGTTTCCGACCCTGATACTCGATGCGGTTGAATGTCTGCAGCCGTTCGCGCAGCACTCTTTCCAGCAGCACATTGCCGGTTTTGCCAGCACGCAAAGCCAACGCCTGCTGGGGCGTCAGAATGCTGTACCCCAGCTTCGCCAGCAGTTGCAGCGCGGGAATTTGCGAAAGATGCTTTTCTGTGTGCTGGAAACCGGTCATGCGCAAAGTATTTTCCAATACGGCTCAAAACTCTGTTGGACACAGGCGCGGATAAGCTCAATATGATGTCCAGGAAACGGGAAGAATTCCATTTTACGTTTCACTATCGACCTTTGTAGGGTATACCCAAGGTATGAAAAACAGATTGTTTAATTTTATGATTCACTTTATGTGTATTGAAATAATACTGTGTTCTCAATGATAAAACTTTTTTCATAAAAATATTGTCATCATGCTTTTTATAAAGAGATTTCAACAGCTCTCCCTCTGCACGTGAATATTTGTTGCAGGTATTTAGTACAGTAAAGTAATTTATAAGGTCATAAGCAGGAGAATCGTTAAGCTCCATTTCCTTGATAATTTGCTCAATTTCATCAACGCTAATATGATCAGTAACTGTTTCTATAATATCCATTGTTATGATGAAACAAAAAAAACGACAGAAGTTCCTTACCATTTCAATATCGTCGTTTGGTTTTTTTGATTTAATATATTTAGCCAAATCTTCAATATTCTCTTCGTTAAGAAATAGTTTAACTAACCGCAATCCACTTCCAATGATAAATTCTATAATTTCTTTAAGCTTATTCTTTTTTAAATTTCCATGATGATTTCTCAGTACTTGTCCTAGTAATTGGTTGTTTTTTAAAATTTTATATAAATCATTTACAGACTCAATACTACCGTCATAGTCTTCTTCTTTTTTGTCTTCGCTTTCCTCCTTATCTTTTATTTCTCTTTCAAGTCTCCTTTCTTCCTCTACTGATTTATCAGACTGTATATTGTCTGGCAAATTTTTAACAATATTGTCAAATATGTTTTTTGTTTCTTTTAAGTCTAATCTCGCTTCAGGTATGCCATCCAAAGTACATAAAGACTCCAATAGCACATCTTCTATCAGATCAACATTAGTATAGTGATGAAGAATAAAAAGCAAAATGCGATTGTTATCTTTAACATAGTTTTTACTGGTTAATTTTTGAATATCGGTTTTTGTTTTTTCGTAATTTTTGGCAAAATAAGAGCCAAGGAAAAAATAATATGTATATTTCTGGGAAAAATTTCCATCCTTTATTAAAGGCGTTATGTGATTATTATCTGAAGAAAGTTTGTTTAAGATGCTATTTTTAATAGAATACTCTTCTTGATATTTTTTAATAAAATTACTGTACGAGTAGTTTTTATCTGAAAATATCTCAAAGGCCAAGTGCTCAAAAAAATTAAAGCATGGCGTTAAATCAGAATCGGAGTTACCAATACCGGATTTAATTAGATTAGCTGTAATTAGTGCTTTATAACAGTGCCCATATGAAGTGATTTCAAGGTCATTTGGCATATAAGCTTCAAATGTTTGCAGTATTGACAGTATGTAAAAAGGATATCTTTCAACAAAGCCGCTATTGAGTATTGAATCAATTTTCTTTTCCGCATCATCAAGGGTCTTGTGGTTAAGATTATGATCTTTGATCATTGAAAATCGTTTTTTAATTAACTCTTCCGTATTAACATGGGATAATTCCTTGATTTCTATGGTACAAAAATCAATTAAATCCTCATCATCATAAAAGAATGATTCGTATTGATCGGATACGACAGAAGTTACTACGCGATCAAACATAGTTTTTGCATGTAAAACATGCATTTTTCTATTTCTGGAATGTATTAGCCCATCGAAAATAACAGTTCTTTTTTTATCTTGTTTTTTCCATATGTCAAAAGAACCATTGAATTGTTCCTCATAATATTTTTTGAATATATTTTCAGCAGGCTTCTTGGCTTCTATCTCACTTAAATCGATATAAAGTACGGGTTCGTTTTTTTTGATTAGGTGAATAGTTAAAAATTTACACAGAGTTGTTTTTCCACTATTTTCCTCCCCTTTCAATATCACATGATTTTTATCGAGAAGTTCGTCGCAATCTCTAATTCTTTTTCTTGCTGATTCTGTTTCACTATCTCTATCTATTAAACTGGGAAAGACAAAGATGTCCTCAATAGATATTTCTTCTTGAGATATAAAATGTGTTTTTTTTAGTTCGTCAAGAAAAATTTCTTTAGGGGTATGTGATGAGTTAATATTTTCAATGATTTTCTTTATTCCGTTATATACTTGTAGATAAGCTGTTGATTCATCATCAAATTTTTTTATTGGTTTTCCATCTTCAGGTAGGGCTTTAACATCGTCATTACCCAAAAAATCTTTCCATGGACAGTCTTCTAAAATGATTGGAACTCTATAGACATGTTTTTTAGTGCTTATTTCTTTTGCAGAATTCCACTCATTTTTACAGGCGTCTGATGCAATAAAATCAGCACTGATTAAAAACATACAAATATCAGAATCTTCTAATTTTTTTCTTATTTTTTCTGAAATTGAAGTGCCAGGAATAATCGACCTATCGTGCCATTCATGTAACAAACCATCATGCTTTAGCTGCTTTAGTGATTTTTCAATGTTATCTCTATATTTTTGATTTTTGTGGCTGTAGCTATAAAATAATTTTCTTTTCATATGGATGTCTCCTTTTTAATATCCAAAATCTTTTAAATACTTAAACAGCTTGCTTGTTTTTTCAATGCAATTTGTGGCTGTCGCCAGTTTTCAACCGCGCTCTTTAAGTCCTGCTTTTCGTTGCCTTTGACGTTTCCATCCTTGGTCATTATATATACCAGAATGAAAAGATTATACATATTTTGCTTAACTTTGTCCAGATTCACCAAGTGCGCGATATTTGGATGGTCGGCTCCTAAATGGCGTTTGTGGACTCGGCGCTTTTGTGTGCGGTACGGTTTCTGCTTTTGAATATATAAAGTGTTTTTCTGTGTGCTGGAGGCCGGTCATGCGCAAAGTATTTTCCAAAGCATGACAAACAGATTGTTTAATCCTGGAATATCCGTCGATTACTGTCCCACTATGGATATCTTCAGTATAATGCTAGTGCACGTATCGTTCGTAAGGGAAGTGAAAATAGGCGAGTGTTTGCAGGTACATTATATCATATAACTATCCCTGCAAAAAGGAGTTAATCAATGGTCAATGTGGTTGATATAGGTTCAGACTTCTCTCCTAGATTAATTAATAGAGATCCTAAACAGGGAGATGGTCGTTTTTCTGGAGAGAAATTCCGAACCACATACCTATCTGGTCTTGAGAAACCAGAAATGTGGAATGATGACAATGAGTTTATTATCCTCGATTTTGGAAACGTTGACAAAATCGGCCCGTCTTTTGCGAATGAAGTATTTGCCTATTTTTGTCAGTTTGCAAAAAACAAGGATCAGATTCATAAGAAGATCACTTTCAAAAACATCACTAAAGTAAAACAGTTTATCATTAATGAAGAAATCGACTCCGGGTTTGTATAGGATAACGTCTAAAATTTTGCGTGCATTCTAAAAGGCATTGAAAAAAAATGTCCTCCAATGTTGAAATGGAATCAATTTTTGAATGTATAGAGATGCTTTTCTGTGTGATGGAAGCCGGTCATGCGCAAAGGATTTTCCAATACGGTTCAAAACTCTGCTGGACACAGGCGCGGATAAGCTCAATAAACGGCTCATCATTTCCATCTACATGGGCGGCGTCCAGGCTTTGATAATAGTCCAATCGTTGCTCCACTTTTATGATCGCCGGAGGAAACCCCGCTTTCATTAGCTCGAGGTTCATCAGCAAGCGCGAAGTTCTGCCGTTACCATCGACAAAAGGATGGATTTTTACAAGGTCAGAATGCACACGGGCTGCTCTTTCCATTCAGATAAAAGCGTTTGTTCTTTTACCAGGGATTCCACAAACGCAATCGCTTCGCTGTGGTTAATAGCCTCAAAGTGCTCACGCATGGTCTTGCCACCAATGGTGATACCTTCCAGCACGACCTTGGTTTGCTGCAGGCTCAGTGTGTTTCCCTTAATAGCGTTGGAGTGGTATGTCCATTCCAGCAGCAGGCAGTCACGCAGATTTTGGCTCATCGCCGCATTCAAAGGGCGAAAGCTATCGAGTTTCTCCTTGAGTTGATCGAGATGGGAGAGGTTAGTCAGATTTGTCCCTTATGCTGATTGCTTCTTCAATGATGTTTGAGATATTATCAGCAATCCAATTGTATTGCGATTTACTATCAGAACCAGTCGGCTGAAAACATTTAACTACTGATGACAATTTTTCTCCATCATCAGACTTTATGGAATCAAAAGGATTTTTTCCTTTGGAAGATGTATTACCATCTTGATCTTTCAACCCATGTATGTAAATTCCAACAACACCCATTCTCTTGTTCCAGGATTCTGTGATCTCATATTTAATCCATTTTCGATTTGCAGTTTCTGAACCAACTAAAACAACTGTACAGGAGCGATAGTGCATTTGTTCATCTATCCAGTTTTTAATGGCATTATCGCCAGCATTTTTAATTTGCTCCCAATCGTTATCAGATGCTGGTTCGTTTCTTTCAATAACACCTATAGCTCTCACTTGTCCGGTTCTCCAACTATCGTTTTCATAGTGAAAACTATAAAAAACCCGTCTTTTCGTGCTCATCGTATATTACCCTTTGTAATTTAGTTTGATATAAAAAATGCAGTGATTATAAATGCGCTTTCTATTATATAGAAAAAAAATATTGTTATAGAGAATAATGTACGAATCCATTTACATTTTAGTTTACTTTTCTGCGATGAAGTATTCATCGCAAAGTCTGTTTTATTCTTCTTCCTGACATCGTTATAAATGCCTCGAAAAATTCTTTCTTGTTGGAGATAGTAACTGTCTAAAATCCAAAATCCAATCACTGGAATCAGGAAGCATAAAGTAATATATTGCGGTTGATTTTGATTTTTCGATATAAATAACATTGCGGCAGCTAATATTGTCATGCTCCATCCTTTTATAAGAAAGGAATTGTGAGCCAAACGATTAATGATACCCTGTATAATTTCCAGGTGTTTTATTATCTGATCTTTTTCTGTCATAATTTAACTTGCTTACATATATTATATTTATTAATGCTTTGTTTAATGGATAATGATTTATCCAAATAATAATTTACATTATTCGTAAAATCTTTCCATTTCACAGAATAAATATAAGAACTGTGACCTTTATAAGCTGGATTAGATTCGCCATGATTACGGCAGCCATTAAAGACTGGTTCTTTAATATTAAACATGTTGTTTTTTAATATTTGAAAAAGGGTATTTGTTTTTAAAGTTCTGCAATGACAATATTGACAGGTGTCATCCTCAATAAAATAGTTATAAGTATTATTGCTGTCAGGTAAAACAACGGCGATAACAGCATTCGTTTTGCTTTTTTGTCCTGCTCTTGATTGTTCTTTTAAGGAGTAGGCTACTTCCCAGGGTATCCATTGGGTTGATTCTGGTTTGTATGATTCTTTCATGTTGGGTGAAATCATAATTATACTAACGGTACTGTCATAGATTTTATCGCTGAGCTTTGAGCCAATAGTTGAGTCTATAAAATCGCTTAAATCCTCTCCATCATCTTCACCTTTATAGATGTGATCTTCTTCAGTTAGAAGGTCTTGAAGAGCATCAACATAATCTCTTGCTGTTGTACCCTGTCCGTAAACAGATGCATCACTATATTTGTATGATACGAATATTTTTTTACCCATAATTTATTTTTGTAATCCTCCTACTTAATGACCGGTACCATTCGTAGAAGTTGATCAGGTTGCTGGGGTTGGCATTGACGGAGGAATGCCTCCGATTGCGGAATACGGTCGGTTGTTATTATATCCCAAAAGTTATTGGGTCGCAAGAAGTTGCGCTTGATGGATGGATTTAATGTAACAGACTCTATTTACCTGACAGTTGAGGGTGGGGGGTTGTGGGTTGTGGGTCGTGGCCAAGTGTCGCATCATACTTGGCCTCAACCCTTAGCTGTTATTATCTGCAAATGACTACGGAACAGTTATTTCCACCGGAATCAGCTGCACGGCATTCGCACCACCTTTGCCATCGCCCAGTTGCCCTTTATCATTGAGGCCAACAGCCCATATGGTGCCATCTCTCTTGACAATCAAAGTGTGATTACCGCCGGCTGATACCTGGGCCACATTGGTCATTGGTGTGCCGTCGGCGGTTTTTACCTGTACCGGAAATTTCTTGTCATCAGTCGAGTTATCGCCCAGTTGTCCGTTATCATTGAGACCAACAGCCCATAGGCTGCCATTTTCCTTGAGAATCATGCTGTGGTTACCGCCGGCTGATACCTGGGCTACATCAGTCATTGCTGTGGTTTCTCCATCGGACGCCTCTTCCTTTACTTGTACCGCAATCGATTTGTTGGTCTTCGAGCCATCACCCAGTTGTCCGCTATCATTGAGACCAACAGCCCATAATTCGCCATTTTCCTTGAGAATCATGCTGTGCTGCCCCCCGGCTGATATCTGTTTTACATCGGTCATTATCTTTACCGGAGCCATCTCTATAAGATAATCACCAACCCTGTCATTACCCAATTGCCCTTTACTATTGGAACCAACAGTCCATAACGTGCCATTTCTCTTGAGAATCATGGTGTGGAGAGCGCCGGCTGATACCTGATCGACCTCGGTCATTGCCAGGCCTTCCGCGGTTTTTACTGCCACTGGAATCTGATGAGGGTAAGTCGTGCCATCCCCCAGGGTTCCATAACTATTGTCACCAACAGCCCATAATTCGCTATTTTCTTTGAGAATCATGGTATGATAATAGCCGACTGATACTTGGGCTACATCAGTCATTGGTGTGGTTTCTCCATCGGACGCCTCTTCCTTTACTTGTATCGCAATCGATTTCTTGGTCTTCGAGCCATCACCCAGTTGTCCGCTATCATTGAGACCAACAGCCCATAGGGTGTCATTTTTCTTGATGATCATAGTGTATTTATAGCCGGCTGATACCTGTGCTATTTCGGTCATTGCCGGGCCTGTAGCGGTGGTTAACACTGGTACTGGAGTCAACTCCACAACATCATCACCACTATTGCCATTACCCAGTTGTCCGTACTGATTGTCACCAAAAGCCCATAGGGTGTCATCGGCCATTACAATCATGCTGTGATTACCGCCGGCTGATACACGGGGTAAAACAATGGCTTTTGGCTTGGGATCAGGGGCACTCTCAGCGGGAGCATCTGGATCAGACGCCGGAGCATCGGGATTATCGCTAACCGGAGGGGGGCAGCCCATCAATACCAGAGCCATGATAAGTATGGAAATCAGTCTTGCTGTGTGCATGTACATCTCCTTTGTTTGGCAGATGTACATCCATTTTCTCGATGTACATCCATTTTCTCGATGTACATCCATTTTTATGTCGCAGATTAATACTGTGAATCTAAAAAAGACTATATCTTGCCTTTAGAATTATATCAACTATATAGACGCAATTTTTTGCCGGGGAAAAAGCTGTCCGGCCTGTCTGCTGCAGGCAGGCGAATGCCCACACTGTACACACGTAGTGTGGGCATCGCCGGTCGCTTGTAATAACTACATTTGCGTCAACTACGGAATAGTTATTTCCACCGGAATCAGCTGCACGGCATTCTCACCACCATTGCCATCGCCCAGTTGCCCGTACTGATTGTTACCAACAGCCCACAGGGTGTCATCGTTCTTGAGAATCAGAGTGTGATCATATCCGGCTGATATCTGGGCCACATTGGTCATTGGTTCGCCGTCGGCGGTCTTGACTTGTACCGGAGTCCACCTCTCAGTAGTAGTGCCATCACCGAGTTGCCCGTAATCATTTTTACCGACAGCCCATAAATCGCCATTTTTCATGAGAATCACAGTGTGGTTACCACCGGCTGCTACCTGGGCTACCTCGGTCATTGGCGTGTTTTCATCAATCTTTACCTGTACCGGAAACTGCTTGCTAGCAGTCGAACCATCACCCAGTTGTCCAAAATTATTTAGACCAACAGCCCATAATTCGCCATTGGTTTTGAGAATCATAGTGTGAAAATAGCCGACTGATACCTGGTCTACCTCGATCATTGGCGTGGTTTCATTAATCTTTACTTGTACCGAAGTCAATTTGTCAGCAATGGAGCCATCACCCAGTTGCCCGGAACTATTGTAACCAACGGCCCACAAGTCGCCATTTTTCTTGAGAATCATGCTGTGGGCAGCACCGGCTGCTACCTGGGCTACCTCGGTCATTGGTTGGCCTCCAGTGGTCGTTACTTGTACCGGATTTTCCTTATTACTCTGCGTGCCATCACCCAGTTGCCCCAGCTGATTGTGACCAACAGCCCATAGGGTGTCATCTTTTTTGAGAATCATGGTGTAGCTAGTGCCGGATGATACCTGGGATACGTTGGTTATTGG
>JACSEG010000116.1_pt1 | contig 15686 bp, 11 predicted proteins | sample 8225521 | NCBI WGS metagenome assembly JACSEG01 (sample SAMN15705060, study PRJNA637333) | viral metagenome | isolation source: viral RNA from sea star tissue | host: Pisaster ochraceus | place: USA:Santa Cruz | collected 2018
GGTCAGCAGTGGATTGGTCAGTGGATTGAGTTGGGAAGATCCATGTCCATTTGAAACTGATTGGCAGTCTTTTGCTATAAAAAGTATTTGTTTTGAAATGATGTGGTTGGAAAGATATTTTAAAAGTAGAGTGTAATGATTCTCAAAAATATCCCTTGAGCTTGCGTGGTTTTTGTGTAATTTCATGTCAGAACATATGTTCCGCTACTTGCGAACCAAATTGTTTACTCTACAAAATGGCGGATCGTATGTTCCACTGGTTGTATTTCAAGATGCAAATTTATGTTTTTTCAATCACTACTCACTAGTTACAACACATTGTAAGTGCATGAAAATAAAAAGCAGTTATTAAAGAGATGTGTGGTAAAATTGCAAGGACGATTTTTTCTCTCAACAATTCGAATTGTGAAGAAATTGGGTAACAAGAAATAGCTGTTAGTCAACTGCTTACCAACCAAAAACAACTTGTACTGTAGTGAAGATGCAAAGAGGTTATTGCCTCCTGCTTTTACCCTAGTGAATCTTTCTCAAGTGAAAAAGATGAACATTTCACATAAATTGTAAGCTGTGTTTCATTAAACTGGATTAGGTAGAAACAGCCTTTTTCAAAACCAAAGATTTCTATCCCTTGAAAGGTGTGCATAACGTTGGCAAGTTTAAACTAATAAATGTTCCCAGATTTACACATAACTTACATGGTATAAAGACAACCATGGTAGGAAAATTTCCCTTAAAATATTTTTGGCTTGAAATGCAGTGGTTTTGGAAAATGATTAAAATTACTAGATATGCTCTTGTGAGACCGAAACTTGACGTTTGAAAACAGTGATAACATTATAAGGTTGTTTTTTCTCACTATGCCAATGACCAATTGAGCCCAAGTTTTCACAGGCTTGTTCATGCATATGTTGGGTCACGCAAAAAGTGCGGATGCTGGTCCTTAACAGTTACCAATGTTGTCCATGTGCTTTCATATGTGTCTTGTAAACTAATGGCTTGGAATGAATGTCTTCCACTAATTCTTCTTCTTTTTCCCTTGTCCAATCAGATGGAGGTTACACAACCCAAGCTGACGTCCTACAAGCGTACCATGGGGCCTCAGGGCAGACGACTTCCACAGCGTTATTCCAACCAACCACAGCGCTACTCCAATCAGAGTCGCAACTCAATGACGGCCGTCTCTGCTTGAGGGTGCTCTTCTAATAACAAATGTACATAGTGAAGTGTAATTATTCCTTCTCTTTGATAAAAATGATATATCATCAGATTGTAACCGAGAAAGCGTGCGCGACAGGAGACAATTTGCGTGTGATTTAACATTCTTTTCTTTATTTCTTTTATTGTATGTGTGCAAACTTGTGTATTGATTTGATAAGTGTTTCACAAAAATTACCAGACTATAGGAAAGTAAGTTATTTTAAGCTCAATATTCCACAGAATGATAGGATGTTGTTTGTACACATGATAAGCTCAACATCAGAATTGTCGTACTTTACAAATTTTATGCTTTCTTGCCATGGAATGACAGCTCACAGATGAAAGTGACTTTTGAAACTCCCATGTAGGGTCAATCTTCAGCCAAAGCAAGCGAGTTCCTCTTTGAAACAATAGAATGCTGTTTACGATAACTGATCAATTAGCAATCATAGTAATTTAGGGGCTACTTACGTCGTCTCCATGTCCATATTCATAACATCTTAAGAAAAGGAGGTATACCTTCAAGTAGGGTCATAGAATGGCAAGTACTCCAAAATTGAATGACCATAAAAACTTACTTGTGGTGAGAAGCGCTGCAGCTGTTGATGGTATAAACTATTGTGGGAAAAGATTCTCTTCGAATTAATATGGTTTGGATAATTTTGAACCCAAAAACATTTGAATCTGAGAAATGATTCATGCATGAAGCCTTTCTCACATTTCTGAGGGTTGGTGTCTGTTTGCAAACGTGGCTAAAGATGCAGCTGGTATCTGCTGTCACCTCACTAAATATGGATGGATTCGACGTTCTTGTGAAAATGAAGTGGCAGTTTTTTGCTGTTTTCTCAGCAAGTAGTCGCTGTATTCAGCGGTATCTTTCACATGTGACTTTTATTGTATCTTTCGTTATAATTTTGCTTATAAATCAGCATTACTTTGACAAAATCCAATCTAATTTTATAGTTAAAATTCCCTATTTGTAGATTTAAGACATTGTTATATCTAAAGGACATACATCCTGGTGTACAGATGATGCAGTTGGCCTCAAATCTCCTCCACTATCTATACAACGTGTGTTAAGGCACATGTCTCTAACAAACACAATTTTTGAGTGTTTTAGGTTGTTCCAACATGCGCTGGGGCAACTAGTATAATTTGGCGATTCTAAACGTCAAACACTTTGAAGAAAATTGCTTGGATGTGAGAAGATACAAAGGAACCTGCCATCTTGTCTGTATACAGGAAAGTGTTAACCCTCCTTATCATGGTGCCGCCATCTTGTTTCAGTCACTACAAAGTCATGTCATGAATTGGAGGCCGTGTTCTAATTGATGGTTTTGACAGTAGCCAAAGCCGCTTGATTTGGAACTTGGCCTGTGGGTAGACGGGGAAATGGCCTGTTGTTTCCTTGTGGCTATTTATGGTAACAGGGATTGCGAATCTCTACAGAAGTGCAACAGACTTGCTCTTCATCCACCATGCAAACTAAACTGGACTTTAAATGGTCTGGGCTTTTGTTTTTGAGAATTAGCCCTTGTTAACCCTTCTTGGGTGCACAAGGAACGTAACAAAAATGGCCACTGCGTATTAAACAATTCTATCAAGTGAAGCCTTTCTGAATTACAGAGACTGCAGCTATGATTGTAGCCATTGGGGTCAACACCAATCTTGTTGATGATAGTTCTTGGGGTAAGAGCTAGGTCTGTGCTATATAGCCAATGCCAAAGCTGTCAATAGACTACTATCATGGGGGCATCCATTTTGTATTAACTCCCTCTTAAATCAGTGTAACCGAAGTGAGGCTGGAAGGGCAAACAGTCAGGTCCATTGTTGGTATAGATTTGAGTCGGTATACATTAGTATTATTGCGTACAGGGGACTTGACAAAGATGGTGTCAGCATGATAGGCAGATAGGGGTGTTTTACACAGTCTTTTACTCAGCATATGATGTTATTGACCCAATTCACCTGACGTCATCATCACAATAATTTAGTTGCACAGGTTTGGGAGTCAGTGGCCCCATGTGTAATGCACTTCTTAAGCGATGCACCGTTTACAAGCTTACCTTATTTTTTACATGCAATTGGTTCCCTAAAATGGCCAGTGTGGCAGACAGTAACCATGTGTAACGTTTGGTGCAAGGGTCAATACCAATCATGTTCATGATAGTTGTTAAGGTAAAGGGGTTATAATAAAGAACATTTATCAATGTTAGTTTGTATTTGCAAGTCCAGGATTTGATGATTAGGTTTAAGATTAGCCTGAGGCCATATTAGAACATTTCACTGTTCCATTTTGCTAACTCTTATTCATATTGATCGAGACATACTGCACGAGCGTAAATAAATGGTTCATGAAATGGTGTACGTTGTTGTTACATTTCAGTTGCTCAATTTGGACATGGCCTATGGCTAGACGGGGAAATGGCCTGGTGTTTCCTTGTGGTCGTTTAGAGTAGACTTCAAGCTAACAGGGTTCGTTAATCATCATATAGAAGTGCAACAAACTTGCTCTATTTTAAAGTCCATTACTCATGCAAAAAGCCATGCATCGAAGCCATACATGTAATATATGCTGGAAACACAAACATATTACCAAGTGCTTGTTGGCATTCATATTTTAAGGCTTTTGTTTGTACTCATTGAAATGCTGTTTAAAAGGCATCACAATGAATAATAAAATGAAAATAACACTAATAACTGTATGACTTTGTTAAACCTTAATCTTGTCATCTTTTGGGTTCAAAGAGTGGTATTAATGGAGTTAATGTAAGAATAGACATACACAAACTGTTAAATAAACTGGACATTTACGCCATGACTGTTCATACTTATTTACATACACGTTGCCTCATTTTTAATATTCATAGAGATACCCCCAAAATAACTCAATACAGAAATGCTCACCGAAAATGTACACATTATTGTTCAGTATAAAGGAAAATCAGTCAGGTGGATTCTGATATGTTAATGTTAGGCTTGGATGTTAAAAACAAACATGAATTACCATGTTGAAAACTACTTGGCTAGTTCCTTCAAAATGAGAGTAGATGTTCGATTTCTGGCAGTGTGTGATCAACGTTGATAGTGTGCCAAGACATCAAGTGATTGCTCTCACAGTATGAGAGTTAAGTCCTTGTTTTTGGACACCGAGATTAAAGAAGTTCCGACCCTTGCTTTTTGTGAGGTCTTGTCTAGAAATAACTTGATAAAATGTTGATGTATTACACCCTTACTTTTTGTGAGGTCTTGTCTAGTCATTAGATGCTAACTCTCATCTTGAAGGAGCTTGGAATAAGCATCTTTTGGAGGAGTTTGTGGAAGCAGATTATGATCGTCTTTACCTGATTACTTGAATATTTGTATCCGGAAATATCATTACAAAATATGCAGTCAGCATCGAGTGTTACTTTACTACTAAGGTGGGATATTGGAGTACGTTTTACTGGTGAAGGAAAACTCCTAACTTGGCCTAGGAACTGGAACACTATCACTCAAAGATGGTCAGGATAAACAAATAATAATGGATTTATCAGTGAAATTGGTGTCAAATGGAGAAAAACTGAGTCCTTTGTAAATGATCTCTATAATATGGACTGGCTATTGGATTGATCTGTGACGGTATCTTCCAAGTGAGGTATAAAATTAGCAGTAGTCCTTTACGGCGCCTACCTTTGGTTTTTGCAATCAACAGTGGTAGGTCCGAATCTTGCTTTATGAAAAAAAATTATCAGCCTTATTTTGCTGCCAGCCTCTGTCTGCTTGTGTACAGTACTATAAATAGGCCTTTCACACGGCCTGACCTGACACACTTTTGGTGCATGACTTAAAACAGGTAGACGGCACCCAAGGTGGAACCAAAACCTAGCCTTGTTTCGAAAACGGTCATAGAAGAAAAAACAACATGGCTTCAAGTCAACGCAGACTTCAATAAAATCTTGAAGTAGCACTGAATATCAAGGAAAGATCTTAAATACACTGCTTATCAAACTGGGAAGATGTTTCAACGTTCGTGGCAGACGATTATATTCAGTCGGTAAAATAGAGATTACAAATACTTACAACTACTTCTATACCATCTACAATCCAGACATGCATTTGTAGGTTGTCAAAAACAGTGGAAAGTGCCAGATTTTTGTTTGGAGAATACATGTACATGTATATCGAAAAGTATATCCAAAACAATAAATAATCCAAATAAAAATATTGACAAATTGTGGCAAATATTATACCAAACTTCATGAGCTTTCTATGATAGTTCTGATATTATGATATTTGCCTTTAAAACAAAAGACGTGTCTTTAGCTTTTAACAGTCATTACCATTAAGCAGTAAATCAAATCTTTGTTTAGAGATATTTTTATAACATCTTTCTTACAACCCTTCCCTTTGTAGAAAGCAGATTTACTTATAGTTTTGGCACTGTGTATGCATGACACTCTTGCTGTTCAATTATTTCGAAACCTTCTCGTGTAATTTTTCTTAATTGTTAAAATCCCATGTGCACTGTGCATTTTATTTTTTTTAAAGTGGCGTTTCAAAATCATAATTGGACAATAATAATGAATGTCGACATGCATGCTGTAAATTTTCTGAGAAACTGTTGACAAAATGGCCTTAACAAATTAAACCAAATGTTTTACTGGGCTCTTAAATAAGGTTTACTGTTCTTCTTCATTTTAAAACGTAAAATTTCTAAAGTTTAATACTCCTGCTAAGGAGAAGACGAATAAACAAAAAATAGAGAACCACCGTTTTTTTTTGTCCCCGGTGATTGCAAAACGTAGACATCTGACTGTAAGGAAAGTTTACAAAATTCTATATTTACAAGACATCTTTTGTAAAATAAAAACATAGTAAAATAACCAAGGAAGCACAGGAGAGATAGATTTAGATACTTTATCATGATCATGATATTAGTTTCGCAGCAATAAGGGGGTGTTATTCCCAGATGGGTTCCCAGTTGGGTTCACAGTTGGGAATCTATAAATCAAGAAAATTTCTTCTTCTTTTTTGGGGGTTGCTTTCTCCGTGTTTCAAACTTTACTTCCACAACCTCCGATGATTTGCACCATTGTGATTAAATAATGGTTTGCCCATTCTTATACCTATCAGGTGGACCGTGTATAAACCAGTTATAACCAGTTCTGACCGGTTGAAACCAGTTCCAGTTCACAAACTTGATAGAAAAAACATACACTATATTATTAAGAATTACTTTAATAAAATCAATGCACAACACTCCAATGAATTCGCCTACGATGATAAACCTCTTAAACTGTTAAAAAAAGTATCCATAAAATCTACTCTATTTTATTAAATGTGGTAAAAATGTCCACCATCGAGAAAGAGATTATTTACACACATTAAATCTACACGCAGTATGGGTGGCCCAATTCCCAATGATGTGTCTTTGCACTTAGTACACGCACTCTATCATTCAAGCAGGAGAAAATATCACTTATAGGGTCATTTAAATTCTTATACCTATCAGGTGGACCATGTATAAACCAGCTATAACCAGTTCCGGCCAGTTGAAACCAGTTCAAGTTCACAAACTTGATAGAAAAAAATATCACCACACGCATGATCAACACTGAGACAAGACACCCCGATTGGAATTTCCCCAATGAGGGTATTAGTAGTCCCCAATCAAGGAACATTTGGGTGACAGTGATTGCTTCTGCCTCAGGCAATGTCAACCAGAGCATCACTCAGGAAACTCTTTTATGGTGGAATTTATTCATTTAGATTTTTTTTTTCTTTTCAATCTTGTCTATAAAACTGAATGGTTTGTGTGGGATTGGTGACATTGAACTCTGAAATATGTCAACCGTACTCCTGGAAACATTTGTTTGCCCCTTAATTTAGAAGATTTATTTTCATATATATTTATATACTGGTTCCACAGTGTTTGAAATGATGGGATTGTGTAAAACTTCTATAATTATTTGCTTTGCATCTAAGGCCGCCAATCGTTTGACTGTCGCTGGCAAACCAGAAGCTTACAGGACTTTTCCAAACTGGACATTACCGGACTCACGAGGGCAGTTTGAGAGAACCTTACCCAGAGCTGTATACTGATAGAGTTTAATATCAGAAGCCATTTTTGGTACAAGAAATATTTAAAAAGCATGTGTGCACACAGGATGCCAGACTAGACTTCACATTTGGGCTGTGCAACATTTGGACCAAAGAAAACTTGTCCCTCCAAGTGGCAACTCTCTCAACATACAGCTCTGACCTTACCCCAAAAAACCAAACCATTTTTGTCTGAAAATGTTTCTTAAAACATTTATCAACTCAAGAACGTCTCTGGTAACATTTGTGTGAAAATGATATCGGGTGGAGTTGGGAGGAGAGGACAGGCAGAAAACATGTTTAAGGTTGTATTGCTGATGACGTCCCAACTGACGAGTATATTAAAATAACAAAACTCTCTCTCTCTATCTCTCATAAAAGAAAAACCCAACAAATCTTCACAAGTAATTCTTGGACAGAGTTCACGACAAGTGCATAGGAACTATTTCTGATATGAATCTTAGGATTATACACACAGTGGTGTCTACACAATAATGGGGTTGGACCACACTCTAAAAAAAAGCCCATCTAAAATAGACTACGTTTGGCACTGGATAATGATCAAGTATCCGTGTAAAAAGACCTGGGGAATTTACTCCTTTTAATTTACATTATTACGTTTTCCATCCAACAGAGGGGTGTATTACTATTGGCAATGTTAAATACATCTGTACCTCGTCTGACGGTATCATCTGTAATTACAATTAACTGGCTGTGATGAATTTATTCAATATGTACATGTCTATTTGAGCTCAGCCACTGCAACGAATAATTAAAAAGGAAAAATAATAATAAAATCAATGATCAATAATAAATTTTTACTTATAGTTTTCATAACGACTGACATTCCCCGTTTTGCAGCTTCATGAGGTGTGGGCACTGCGTGAACCGACTGCCAGTCAGAGAGGTGGTGTTGTAAAGTTCAGTTGAATAGCGCCCTCTGTTGTTGGCGTAAATCAGCTCCGATGCTCTCCGAACCAGAGGTCAATCCAACAATTTATTTGTACATAAAAAGTGGAGCACGCTGCTGTCAGTGGAGGGTTTTGAACCTGGGATCACCGTCAGACCAGCTGGGTGCATCAATGAGGCAAGAGGTTTCCATGGGTAGAAAACCCCCCCAAAAACAGGAGCGCATCCCTGACGTGCAGCATTGCAATGGTGGTATCTAGGTTGACTTGTGTTCCCCGCCATAGTTTTGCGAAATTTCATTTCCACAGGAATCTGGAGAAGTGCAACTCCCTCTATTGGTCAACAAAGTTTAAATAATTCCCATGTGTCAGTATGCCGGGGACATCATTGGGGTGGAGTAGAGTGTTGCGATCTGCCACGGCAAACTGCTTCTCTCCCATAGAGGGCGGTATATCTGTGTTAGTTAATTCAGCCTTTATGTCAACACAGAATTTGTTTTACTTGTGATTTGCTTGTCACCAAAAACAAGGTTTGTTTTCTTCTTTACCCTCCAGGTGAGCATAGATGCGACTTCTGAATGGCTCCACATCGTCACTTTACCACAAAGTGATTGGAATGATGTCATATTCTGTCACAATGATATGCCTCAGTGATTGGCTGATACTGTCACATGATGTTGCCCACCTTGCCTGCCAGATGATCGCTACCATTTTGTTCTTTTTGTACAGTGCTGAGGTTCAACAACATCTTCCGATGGGGAATCCAAACAGAACAAAACAAAATTAGCCAACGATACTTTTTTATCTTTTATAATAATAGTTGTATAATTTCACTGGTCCCCTTGCCATTTGTTATTCTTCTTTTTGTTGGCCAATCAGGGACGGTTACTGTACATCCCAGATCTCTTTGAGTAGCGGTGGGATTCTCTGGTCTTTGAGCTTCAATTGGAACAGTAACTCAGAGTGGCTGTTATTCAGAGACCGTAGTTCGGTGAGTTTCATCAAGACCTTCGGAAGAATCAAAGTCTCTTTTGGCCGTCGTAATTTCAGGTAGGCAGTGAGCATGTCCAGGTATTTTTCTTGGGCTTCCTCGACCTTTTCCCTGTCTTCTACACTCGGCCGGTCTGAGGAGAGTATCGTTATTGCCATGAGAAGAACATACTCAGCATAGTCCAGGTCTAGCTCAGCCATGCTTCTCGCAAAGTTATACATGGGATCAACAAGGTCTCCTATACCGCCCTCTTGGAGTTGCTTCCTCGTGTAGGGTTGCTCATTGCCGAACATGATGGCGTCTTGCTCTTTGTCGTATCGTAACGCCGTCCTCAGAAGCATAACCTCAATGGCGGAACCCTTTAATAAAACAATCTGGTCCTCTCTCCCTAGACCTAGAAAGTCCGGTATTCTTTTGCTGAATTCTACAATGAGCTGAATGGTGAGAATCGTCAACTCTGTGATGTGTGCAAACCTGAGCTGTATTTCTTCCGTGGAATCTTCTTCACCGGACCCTCCCTCGCCATCTTTACATGGTTCTACATGTATCTTCAAAGTTGGCTCGACTTTACTTCCTGTGAAACATTCTGCGAGGGTTGCCCGGGTTAAATCTTTTTCTTTGTTTTCATCCATCCACGGCGTCAAACTCTTCAGATCTTCTGGTCCAGGAACTTCCAGATCTTTATGAGCTACAACCAGCCTCTCAATGATTTCTCGTTGCTCGTCTGTGAGCACTGGACTCTCATCTTCACTCTGCTGAGGGCTCATCTCAGCTTGGGCCTGAGCTTTCCTCATCATCTTCCTTTGCCTCTTTGATTTGCATTGCTCTTCTGTTAACAAACATTCCGGTAGCATGCCGACCTCTCTACATTTCCTTAGTCTACACTCCTGGCATTTCCGCCTCATATACATGTCCATCTCGCAGTTGCCGCCTCGCGTGCATTTGTAGATAGCATTCTTTGTTATGCTTCTCCTGAAGAAACCTTTACAACCCTCGCAACTTAACGCATTATAATGAAACCCTGACGCCCTATCCCCACAGACTAAACACAGTTCTAGATCCATCCTGGGCGCTGGACCTTTCCGTTTTTTAGACAAGCTGAATCCTCCGTCCGGTATCTGTTCTTTGATTAGCGTTCCGGAGCTTGACGTACTCCCTATTGAGCTGGTTGGCGTGTATTGACTGCTATACTGTGGGGACATGTCATAGCCATCATCCGGGGGTTCCCTCTTAACGATGACCGAGTTGGACCCAGAATCATCGTCTGATTGCATTTGATCCCATCCTGAACTTCTTGGGGATTTCTTTCTTGTAAGGTCAATGGAGTCCATGCTTGAGTCGCACATTGTTCCTGGCACAGGGCCACCCAAACATCACCCTCTACCAAAAAACTCCCTAGGCAAGTGGCTCTCTTCTGTCACTAGAGGGCAGTCTCCAGATCCCCTTATCAATGTGTCAGCTTACCAGATCAACACTAATGTCAGTCTTGGATTTCCATCAAGACACAAAATGGATTCAATTAATCTTTGCTGGTAACCGAGAAACACGCTTCTTGAGTAACCTTTTGGGGGGCTCTCTTGCCGAGATTGGAAGCTCGATCGATGAGCTGACCCGGCACACAACAAATCCTACTTAGTCAAGCACCGTACGTTCACTGCACTTGCCGGTCAGTCAGTCAATGTGAATACACTACGTGTTTGCTTGGCTAGCTGATGATAGTATCCCGATAAGACTACCCCCATTCGACTACGTTATGCTTCGACGACAACAAGCGCCATGTTTGTCACCCAGCTGAACTAAAGTGCAACCACTGGAAGGGTCATGAATATTCATAAATGTAACACCAAATCAGAAATCCTCCATCAACATGTATACAATGTAGTAGAATGTAATTTATATTCCTTTGTAACGATTTCTTATTTAAGGTTTGGGTGAGTTTTTCTTCCCTCTTGATATCAAGGGACACAAACAAATTGAAATCACCTGTATTTATAAGTACACACTTACGTTACTTTATTTCCATTTCATCACATTAATGAGACCGTAAGGAGTACACTATCCCCGTACATGATTCTCAGGTGGCCAACAAAATATTGCCACTGGATTAAAATTGAACATAAATTATACATGATACACTTTGTGTATGGCATTTATACATGTAGTTAAGGGAAAGACCAGCATTGGAAATGGTCGGATTAAACTGTTACATTGTACATGTATATTGAAAGCCCACTCTGTGAAGTTCACGGATAAAGTCAACCCATATTTCTGAAATCAGTTCATTGTAAAATAAAGAAGTTACAGATAAGTTTTTTAAAATGCCCTCCAAAACACCTATTTTTTTAGTTGCGTAAAAAACTTTGATCACAACGGGATTGGAATGATTGAACCATTTTTGTATCTGAACATCTGGGCCCAATTTCATAGAGCTGCTTAAGCACAAAAAGTAGCTAAACATAACAAAATTATGGTTACCTGCCAAAGTACCATGGCATATGTACAGTCTGTAACTTGTATCCTGCTCATTTATCAATAGCAGAAAATTGCCAAACATTTAAGCAGCACTTATGAAATTGAGCCCCCTATTGTAACTTGCCAGAGGACTCAATGGTCATTTTCAAAATCACGGCTTGGTCTTTGGCTTCTAGGCTTCATTAAGCTGTATGAAAACGTGCAGACAGCCCAAGCCAGAGCTGAAGCCCACATCGCGGTTTCGAAAAGGATCATACATTTCTTGGTAAGTGGCAAAGTTAACAACACATACAGCCCTTGCTGATGTTGACTCAGAACCTTCAGTATGATTGTTACTGATTCAAAATTACACATCGTACAGACAGATAAAGAACCAACAAATGACCAACAAATACATTTACACATATGCAACCATAATTTAATCATTACAATTTGGTCACATTGTCAATAAATGGTATAGTTTAACCACAAGGTTGTGCTTTTAATGCTTGAAATGTATTATAAGTAAATGTCGAACCTAAACAGGAATCTTGTGATGTCCCGATAAAAACTTTCATCTAGAATACCGAGGACACAAAAACAGAATTTCATGCGTGAAAATAAAACAACTTCACTATTACTGTATCAAATGAATTATTTCTGAGTTCACTTCTTTACTATTGTACATGTATGTAATTAACATACAAGGTAAAAATGATCCATCATTTGATTGAAGTGTGATCAATTATGCAAGCAATTATGTGTTCGTCTTTGCTATAATACATGTATTACACACTACACTTCCTAGTATGAACTTTAGTATGAACTTTAGGTCTTACAATATAGAGTTATACATATTTACACTGGGTTTAACAAAGTACTAAATGGCAGAAATACAATCATGGCGTCAGTCTAATATTAAATAACGGCATTCTAATCTTGTCTTTGTTTTATTTTTGGTCTGAATTACTGACTTTTATTACACTGTTGTACTTTGCAAAATTGAGCAGGGGGTGGGTGGGTTTGTTTTGAACCTTGCTAACCATACAAGTGTGAACTATCAACTGAGAGCTACATACAGCCCATGGAAGACTTCTAAAGCTTCTTCATAGCCCTATCCACCCCAACTAATCAAAATCCAACAGCATGTTTTGTTTCAGTCTGTTGAACTGTGCTTAGTAAACTGATTATGCTTTACATGGACTCGGGCATACCACCATAATCAGAGTCCAACAGTTTGGGTGTTGAGCTACCATAATGGTGTTGGACTTTGTTGGTTAACTTGGGACAATTATTGGCAAAGTATGGAATCAGAATCCAGTTTATTGCCTAAAGTAATTTGGGTGAACTAATAGTAATAGTGGCTATGGGCGCACGTGTAACGGCACATTGGGATTCCATCTCAGTTGTCAAATATTGCTTTATAATGCAGTGGCTCACAGAGAACAACTCTATCCATGTCAAACTGTAGGAGATGTGTCTAATGATGACTTTTATCGTTCTGAAGGAATTTTAACAAAAGTGTACTATACAAGGTTGATCACTAAGCTTTAAACCGACGTCAGATACAAAGTTTAAAAAAAAATACTATGGCATTACATGGGTAGCTGTAATTGAAACTAGTTACACGAACATGGGTTACATAAACTTCTTTGTCACTTATAATTCAATTATTAAATTTAGATATTGCCCATGTAAACAAAACAATAAAAACTAAAAACAGATACATCATGATTATGGTAGACAGGTCTCTTTCAATTTCAAGAAATTCAAATGTAGCTATGAACTTATTGTTTATTCTGGTTAGAGATACATGTAATGCTTTTGATGATATCATTTACAGTGTCCCATATAAAATATAAAGTTCTCTAGATTTGTATAACTTGGTGACCAGGCCTTGGAAATTCCCAAGTACAATGAAGTTGATTATTGGGTAGCTTTGCATTTATCACCTGAAAAATGCAAGTTTTACAGTGGTATTTATTTCGCTTAAAATATGTCATTACAGACTCTTTTTTCACACTAATATTTTGAAAAGCCCATAACAGATAGTGAACAGTCTTTGAAGGTAAACATAACATCAAAAACAAATTTAAGTTGTATTTTATGACTTTTTGAGATTTACATAAATCCTTTGCCTTATTATTTGGTTTGAGTTTGTTTGAGTTTATTAGAGTTTGTTAGTTAACTGCTCTCCTTTTACAAAAAGGGAGGCCATGAGATCAACTTTTCTTTTGAGAATTTTGTGGAAGGAGCAAACACAACATACTACTTTAACTACTCATATTAAATCCGATTCTTATACCTTATTGTCCCTTTCCCTCCCTTCAGTCTAATTGTGACAGATTTGTTAATTGTTTCAGGACCTTTGTTTGACTCGTCTCTCGGATCTCACCAGCCAGGAACATTTCATCGACCACTGAGTACACCTTGTAGAAGTTGAAGACCAAGTCCAGTTCACAAACATTGTGGAAATATTCATTAAGTACCTCTACAAAGTTGTGTATTGCTTCTAGATATGATAAATTGTTGTCACCAACATCAACGCATATGCAGAAGTAGAGACCAGCATACCTTCTGTAAACTATCTTAAAATTACGAAATTCTACAAAATTGGTATGTTTGGCATCTCTGACCGTGACCAGAGCATGAACTTCCTCGATTAACTTCTGCTTTTCATCGTCATCAAACGACATGTACCACTTGGCAAGCCGCGTCTTGCCGGCACGATTCTGGATCAGGATGAATCGAATCATCGTAAATTGTCAGATTCTCGCCGCTGTCCAAAGGCAATAGTCACCTTAACTCTTTCCGCCCTCTATTTAGGTAGTCTTCATTATTATTACAGGGGACAATTTTTTGAAGTTGTTCTTATTTAGATTCAAATATTCTGTAAGCTTATATATTTATAAGTAAAGTATTAATTTATACCTGCAAATGTTTTATTTTTTTAAATCTTGAGCGGCTTTTTTAGCAGCCTCTTCTTACTCATCCCGGCTTCTTGGTTTTTTGCCATTTTGCCTCCAAATGCATTACCTTCTAAAGGTGTATCACCTTCCATTTTAGGTGCCATGTTATGCATTTTACCCATAGCTAAAGGGCTTGGGATGTGCTTTGACATCCATGATCCTCCGCTTGCAACTTTTGCTACCGGGTTATCTTTAAGTAAATCTTTTTTTTCTTGTGCTGCATAACCTTTATTTTGGTTTTTCAGCGGTGCTCCGTATCCCATTGTTTTTTATTTATTTTGTTTTAATTATTTATTCCATTCCTGGTATATCATTTTCTTCACCCGTAATTTTAGGTTTTTTACTCGCAGTTTTATCTTCTTCATCTGTATCGCTATCTACCGAGCAATCTTTGCTTGCATCTGCATAAGCCTTGTCTGTTATTTCTTTATCGTGCCATCTTTTACGAAGCTCTTCACAGTTTGCAGATTTTGGATTCATAGCAGCCAAAGTGCCTCCTAATATATCACTGCTTAGTTTACTAAAATGTTCTGCATCCGAAGGCGCAAACACAGCATCTGCCCCTGAACTGTATGCTCCAAGTAACGGTGACTTCTTAAAAAAAGGAGACGAAAATTTTGAGCTAGCCATTATTTATAAGCTTTAGCTCTTGAAGTAATAGGCCCTGCTTTGTAATCACACGGGTATTTAGAAACTTCCATTCCTTCAATACCAGAACTAGACCCTTTACCCATTGGGAAACCTTCTTTACTTAATGGGCCACCCCATACTGCATTTTCTCCCACTTGACCATCAAGTTTTGGGTTTGCAATTATTGATTTATCTTTATCCATAGTTTTTTATTTTGAACATTTACTTTTCATATATAAAGCTGGAGCATTTACAGAATTTTGTAATGCTTGTTGATTTCCAAATAATCCAGCAGCAGTTGCTTGCGCTTGAGGATTAAACGGGTCTTTTAAACTTGACGGCGCTGGCGGTACGTTAGTCATTTGATTTTGTATCATTCCACCTGCTACACCAACCATCTTATTAGGAGTGTCTGCGTCGTGCCTAGCATTTTCTAAGTAATGCAATTGCGCACTAGGC
>JACSEG010000117.1_pt1 | contig 15644 bp, 12 predicted proteins | sample 8225521 | NCBI WGS metagenome assembly JACSEG01 (sample SAMN15705060, study PRJNA637333) | viral metagenome | isolation source: viral RNA from sea star tissue | host: Pisaster ochraceus | place: USA:Santa Cruz | collected 2018
GTGTTGGGTGTGTTTGGTGAGGGTGGTATCCCCCCCCACTTTGGGGCAATTCATCAAAAGTTTTTCCATTATTAAACCCGGTTGAATTGAGTGTGTCCCAAGGCCAGACTCAAAAACGAGCTTCTCTAAAATCGAGATTTGAGTCTTTATCACGGAATCGCTTGGCTGTAAGTGTTTATGATACTTTTCGAAAGCAATTAAAAGTGCTAATTCATTATCAAAACGTTGTTCAAATGTTTGCGGTCTTCCTGTTGTGGATGAGTCATGAAACCTTATGCTGTATAGAATTTCTGGAACACACACAAATTGATATTTTTCCGACAGTCTCAGGAAGCAATCAATGTCTTCAGCGGCTTTTAAGTCTTCATCAAAGCCACCGATTTCTACCAAAGATGACCGCGATATGACCGGTGAAGACGGATTTCCTATGCGGTAGCTCTCTAATAATAGTTTGTTAAATATATTTCCTTGCGCAGGTTTATCTGGATAGACAATATTTCTGTTGCTGCTAATGTCAACACCAGCGGCGTCTATCGCTGCTTCATAGCACCAGGCGACGTCACTGTCTTTTTGCTGTTGAAGCGCATGAATTTGTTTTTCCAGTTTTTGAGGATAAAACAGATCATCTGCATCCAGGAAAGCAATGTAGTCGGCTTCCGATGCCTTGATACCGACATTTCGGGTGCGACCAATACCACCATGTTCAACGGAAATAAGCTCTATCAAATCGCTTTCAAAGCTTTTGACGATTTTAACTGTATCATCTGTCGAGCCGTCATCTACGATGATGATTTTATGCGGCAAAAGCGTTTGATTCAATACTGATTGAATTGTTTCAGCTATATATTTTGATGCATTATACGCTGGTATGACCACGTCTATTTTAACCGAATTACTATTTTTCATGGACTCCTGCCTTTAAAAAATTTATCAGGTTTCTCAGCAACCCAAATAATCTATACTTATCGGCCAGGCCTGAAAGCATAAACCGAATAGACTTTCCTAAAGTATCCTGTGCCAATGGGATCAGCACGGAATTTTGAATCTGTTGGGCACTGTTTGGAAGGCCATATTTCCCGTTCTCAATGTTCTGAATAAGGCCAATTAGCATGGGGAAAAGGTTGTATTTATAAAGAATGAGATCACGAGCCTCCAAAAGTTCAGATCTGAATTTTTTATCCCATTCTTCTTTTATTGCATTGTCTATTATCTTTATCGAGTCTTCAAAGTTGTGGATATCTATCCGGCGATATGAGTTTTGAGTGAAGTATTTATCGAGATCAGGACACCCATAATAGACAGGATAGGTACCAGCCAGAATACAATCTGTAAGCTTTTCAGAGAAATAGTGCTCAAAGGAAGAGTTTTCCAACACCACCTGAAATCTATAATCTTTGAGCGAATCCAGCTTATCATCCATTGTAACAAAGCCACGGCCATAGAAATCTATTTTGTCGCCATAGTGCTCTTTTAATTTTTGCGCGAATTCAAGACGCGCTTTATGCTCGGAGGTAAAGGCTTTGTTCGATGCTATTACAGATATACATTTGGATTTTGGTTGGTCAAAGAGCAGTTTTATTTGCTCAAAAATCAACATATTTTGTAAGTCAGTTTCGCCAGGTTTCCAACCAAGGTGCCAAGTCAGCCCCGGATGGTGATAGATGGCACCCTCTATGTCTTTATCTGCGCCCTGACGGATGGTCCAGGCAAATTGAGCCAAAAACTCATCACTGTAGTGGCATACAGTTGGTGGTTCGGTTGCTAAATGAATAATATTCTCCTTGGGACAATTTGGCTTAAGAGGGGCACGGAAATTATCAAAAACAACGAGGTAGTCATAATCTTCATTTTCGGCATTGAAGACATATCGCCACCCATCCCATTGGGGGATTGAATCGGGGAATTGCCGTAGCCACGGATTTGGATGCATGGAAGCGAGGTTAATTGTTTTCATTCGTCCTCCAATTTAACAAAAGCGCAAAATTATAGTACGGCTATCATGCCAACTTGAAATCGATTGCGCAACACTTTTTCTGTAAATTACCGTCGCGGTAGAGCGCAAGCGGATAATACTGTTCGGGCCTTCAGGGAGCGCTTGAACGCAATGTATTATGAGCCAGTAGTTTGGTTTGATTTGCAACATCTTCTGGTGTATCCATTTCATAACTGTCTATAATAAAAGCGGGTAGAGGTAACAAATATTCCAAAGCTTGGTATACGGCCTGGTTTTTATCATTAACCAATGCCCCCTTTGGCAAATATGCAATATTTGCCCACTCATATAACTCTTCGGTTGCATGCCGGGACGAGCGAGAAAAGGAAATTATCTTGTCTTTCTCCTGATTTAGGCCTGCAAAAATACAACCCTGCGTTTTTACCGCTGTAACACCAATCAGTGGCATTTTTGGAAATTGCTCTGCTTTGCTAAAGAATTCATTCAAACTATCGGGTTGAAAGTAAATATCCGCATCCATGTAATACACTGGATCTTTCAAATAACGCGCTCCGAGCATATAGCTAGCCAAGGTTTTGGTACCCATGTAATTATTATTTAGTACATAGATAATATCTTTACGGATTTTCCGTGTAAATGAAATAACCGAATCAGCTTTATAGCCGACAACAATTCTGATATCAGTATAATCACCCCCTAACATGCCCAACAAGTGCTCAATTAAGGGCTTGCCATTGAACTCTACCATGCATTTGGGCATCTGCTTTCCCATGCGGATCCCCATTCCCGCAGCTGCTATAACAATGTGTTTAACAGGTTGCATAACATTTTCCCTTCAAATATGACATAGTTTAAATATGCAAATAAATCTTTGTTGGGTGGATCACCGCCTCCACAACAAATAGACATATTTGATTCTTTAAACGTAGATATGTTATTAGCGCCTTTCCCAATAGAGACGATAAAGTCGTGCTTTTTATTAATTTCATAAATGGCTTCAGCCTTGTTATTTATGCTCAAAAGTTCGGTGCAGTACCCATCTTCGCAATGCACTTTAGACGAAAATATTTTGCAATCAAGTTTTTTTATTATGGGTGCCACCCAATGGTCAACATTGTCGGTTACAATATAGCACTTGTCATTATGCTTTTTAATAAAATTTGAAATATGCTCATCTAAACGAGCATTTTCAGTTACATTTTGAATGGCACTTAATCTAATGGCTTTTAGTAGTGCGAATCGTAGTTTAAAAGATATATCAAAGGGGATAACAGAATTTATCGTTAAATCTGTTAAAAAGCTCATTTCTTCTTCCAAGCCTATTTCTTTTGCAATCAGGGGCAACAACTCCTCACAGGTCACCGTCCCGTCAAGATCAAAGGCGAACGCTACATTCATATTCTTAATTCCAACACAACATAAAAATGCTTCGTTTCTTTTCGATTGTTTAACGCATTATCTTCATAAACAGTTTTAAAATCCAATGATAGATTTTTATCTATCCCTTGGGAGATCAGCTGCTCTAACTCATCTTTAGTACGATAGATAGCATAGTATTTTTGCGACATATCCTCGGACCAAACACCATTAAGCGTTAGGCGCTCAGCTTCAACACTTAACGGCTCCCTGATATATAGGGTACAGCTAGGAGCCAACACTGACTTTATATTGCGGAAGCATTGTATTACATCTTCATCGTTTAAATATAACAAAACGCCAGCGATGATAATGCAGTCAAAATAGCTTTTATAACCAATATTCTCTGCACTTACTGATTCTGCAGAACAAATTTCAAAGTCTATTTTGCCGGGGGTGTTCTTGAATCGTTTACGCGCCTGGAGAATTAACTCCTCAGAAAAATCAATGCCGACATAATGCGCAATATCATCTGCAACAGCATCCGCCCAACGACCTATACCGCAACCCATGTCCAAAAGTTTGGTTGTAGAATGCAAGTGCAACCTGGGGAGAATTAATTGCTTCTCGTGCTGATCCCGCAAGCGGGCAAGTTCCGGGTCATTATCTTGATAAATAGCACTGACATAAGGATTTATTTGATCACTCCTTTTACTGCGTTTCTTGAAAAATTCATTAATTTTGTTACTGTCCAAAGATATATTTTTTCCCTTAATCCTCCTGTTATCCACTGCAGGACTATGATCTTTTAACTTGAAAACGAACATATAATTTACAAGCGGTCTATTTTTATCAATGAATAATTCAATTTTTTCAATTAACTCAAATCCAATGCCTGATATCGCCTTAACATATTGGTCAATGTTTCGGTAGACACTATTTTTTGTATTGTAATGCGGTGGGCCTTTATATAGACTTTCTTTAACAAGCAGGATGCCACCTTCTGGCTTCACCATAGATTTTAAACAATACAAAGCATGGGTGAACTGTGCTTCACTAATCATTCCAGCCAAAACTCCCATGCAGCTGACAAAATTATACCGGCTTAAATTTAACATATTCGTGATACTGTCACCAAAAAACTTCACATTTTTAATAGATTTGCTTTTTGCGGTCTTCTTTGCCGCTGTTAACAAACTGGTCGAAATATCCGCTGCATGAACATGCTTCGCATATTTGGCAAGTATAAACGTGTATCTCCCATCCCCGCATCCCACATCAACAGCGGTTTCAATAGGGGGCATTTTCTCCAGAATACCCTCAAAAGCTTTTTCTTGGCGATTATAATATTCAGGAGTACAAAAACAGCTGTTTTCTGCTTTATTACGATAGCTATGCGCTTTCTCATCAGCAACATCGCTGTGAACAGGCGGAACATAGTAATCACCCTTTTGGCACGCGCCAACGATATGATGTATAATTTCTTGCCCAACTGAACGGCCCGTTTCCGGTCTAAAAAATATCTTGTCTCTTGCCTGCGCGCGCTGTTCTTTCAAGGCATCATTACTTGAACCTATATTGGAAATAAAATCATTAATTCCTTTATTTGGCAGATTTCCCAACAGGGATACAGCACCGTGAAGGTGCTCAGAGTCATCATTTAGCCCGTAACCATTAGGTGGGATTGTATACAGTATGGGCTTATTCATCCACAAATATTCAATTAAAAATGACCCTGCATCCGCTATTAAGGCATGACTTGCTTTAAACGATATCATATAATCGGGATTTTCGTCTATAATGGAGTTACCCAATTTCAATATTTCATGCTTAAAGGCTTCAACCTGCCCGGTATTCCAGATACTCTTCTTTCCAAAATCCCCCAATAGCGATTCCCACAATAAAGGATGAGGCCGAAAAATCAAAAAATGGCTATCCTTGCGGCTGGAAAAGGCATGTAATATATGATCCTTGATATATAAAAAGCTTGACCATGCATAAACACCATCCTCTGGCAGTACAGAGAAATGCGGTGTCCATAATACCGCAATGCGATTTCCAATTTTTTTACAGAGTTCGTCACTGTCTCTGTCTACAGTATCAATATTTTGGTAAAGATCCGTCCTGGGCGATCCCGACACAACAACATTTGCACTGCCATTTTGCTTATATCTTGCAAACATCCGCCGATGGTTGGAGGAACGAGCAAAGATACGCCACGCTTGCTTGTGCATTGGCAGATTGAATTGATAGGTTGTATTGAAAGCACCACCTCCTATCTCTTGCGCATAAGGAATGTATACAACTCTTGTTTTTTTAAAAATAGCTTCGGAAAATTCATTTGGAAACACCCCAGGGTAGGGCATTGTCAGGATGACAACATCAGGCGAGAAGTCCTGCATTGCCTGCTTGCTATAGTAAAGAAACGGCACATCCAATTTTATTAAATGTTCCTTTAAATTGAAAAAATCACGTGTGCGCCTATATAATAAGTTTTGTTGTTGAAAAACCATGACCCGAGCTATTACTTCTTCATGCTCAACAGCAGCACGCCACACAGATTCTATAGAAGAGAAAGTTGCCCCATTTACTACAGCGAATAATATTTTTGGGGTTTTTATTTCTCCAGACTTTGCATTATTAAAAGATTTTCGGCTTTTTGCCTTGGCAAAAGATCTTCGCAGATTGCGCAACAAACGCATACCGGGAATATACGCCAGCGCAAACTGCTTTAGTTTGTTAATTGCACTCATTACTTATTCTTCAGCGCCTTTTAGTCATTTATTTGTTCATGAACCCAGGGAAGAACAGGATATATTTGTTGGGTGCTCCAGTTCTTCCACAAGCTGGAACGCATCTGGTTCCCGTTGACCCTCATTACAATGCCTATATCACTGTTTTCGTGAGAATAGTAAGCCTTCTCGTTAGTTATACCCACTGTAAGCTTGAGATAATACTCTCCATCTCCTAAAATATTGGTTGGCATATTGCATGATAAATTATGTCTAACAGCGTCATAATTATGATTATTTTGTGCTTTTGAATCCGTTGATAATGACATATAGATTAATTGGTTCTGGGTATTAAACAGGTAGTAACCAATACACAAATTCTTTTGGGGTGTTTTGCAATTAAAGTGTACATGTATCTTCAGGGCTTCATCTGAAAGAACAATTCCATCAACTAGCTCTCCATTGCAGTCGGTCAGACAGAATTTCAGGACTTCAACAGGCGATTCTGTTTTTGCAGTCAAATTTTTGTTTGGATGCCAAAAATGCTTCAAGGTGTGAGACGAGATAGTATGACTCAAATATGTTTTGATAACTTGATTGCAATTTGTATTATCAAGTTTGAGTTCTCCGTTGTGTAACCATGCACAACGGGTGCACAAATTTCTGATAGCATCCAAACGATGCGATACAAAAAGAATAGTTCTTCTGTTCTGTCTTATCTCATCTATTTTGTTTAAACATTTTTTCTGGAATTCAGCATCTCCAACTGCCAACACCTCATCAATAATAAGAATTTCCGGTTCAAGATGAGCCGCCACAGCAAACGCCAATCTTGTTTGCATACCGCTGGAATAACGTTTAACAGGTGTTTCAAGAAAATCACTGACACCAGAAAAATCAACAATTTCGTCAAGTTTTCGATTTATTTCAGCATTGGACATCCCCAGGATATTTCCATTCATATAAATATTTTCGCGCCCTGTCATTTCAGGGTGAAATCCTGTTCCAACTTCAAGTAAACTTCCCACGCGACCATTTATGGTAACTTTTCCGCTGGTGGGAGAAGTGATTTTTGATAGAATTTTTAAAAGTGTACTCTTGCCGGCACCATTTTTCCCAATGATTCCAAGAACTTCACCTTGATTAATGGACAGTGACAAGTCTCGCAAAGCCCAGAAATCTTCAATGACGTTTTTCCCATCGCGTTTGGTTTTGCGTTTATAGACTTTGGACAGGTTTTCTATTTTTATGACTTCACTCATCTTAAATCCTGTCCACTATCGTCGGTTCCAATTTGCGAAACACTGTTCTGCCAAAGATGAACGTTACAACAATCGTTACTCCCAAAACAATGAACGCCCTTATGCTTGGCAGCTCCATTCCGATTAACGCCCAACGCATCCAGTCGAGCAGAGTTGCGACAGGATTAAAATCGAACAGCCAGTGATATTGCTCAGGTAAAAAGGTCACTGGATAGATGACGGGGGATAGGTACATCAAAAACTGTATGCCATACACAATCATCATTCCAACATCTCGATAAATTGCATTGAGTGGAGCAAAAATCAAGGTGGCAGCATAGCTGAGACAAAATGCGGCCAGGATGATGAATGGCGTAAATAGTATTTGCCATTGAAAGCTGACCCCAAACCACAACATCAAAACAAACAAAACAATCAATGCAAGAAGAAAATCAATGGTACTTGCAAATAAGCCAATCAAAGGAATACCCATGCGCGGAAAATAGACCTTGTTGATAAAAATTGAGTTAGCTACCAGGCTCCCGGTGCCGTCGTTAAGATTGCTGCTAAAAAACTGCCACAAAAGCAGGCCAGAAAACACAAATACAGGATAAGGCGTGTCTCCCGATTCTACGCGCACAAAATGGCCAAAAACAATTGTGAAAACCAGGCAACTGAGAATAGGCTTGATAAAAACCCACAAAATACCAAGAACACTTTGCTTGTACCGCGCCTTTATATTACGAAAAGCAAGCGCAATAAAAACTTCGCGATAATGATTTAATTCCAGCAAATCCTCCAGCAAAGAAGACTTGGATACTGGCTTTATTATCGTTACTATTTTGTTTTGATCGGGTTCAATGGCACGTTTGGAAATTTTCATACCTAAACAACCTTACCAAGTTTATTTTGATTCACATACCAATCATCAAATTGCGAATATTCCTCGAATACTCGCTTAAATCCGTTGCGGGATAGCAAGTCATATAGCTTTTCCCGGTTCTTTGTATAATTATGCTCAACAGTTATAATCGCGATATGATGGCAGCTAAAATCAAATGCACGTAATATTTCTAGTTCGCTGCCTTCTGTATCGATAGAGAGGTAATCTATTTCTCTAGGTGCCCCATGCACTTCCAAAAGATCATTGAGCGCGATAGTTTCAACTTCATAATGCTCTGGATTTTCTCTAATAACTCTATGAGCATCACAATCTACAAAATTATGTATTGTAGAGAGTTCGGGATGAACCGAGTCTGCAAATGAGATTTTTTCTCCTGAGCGACTATACACACATTTTGTATCTATTTTACAGGATCGGTTTCTTTTCAAATCCTCATGCCATGATTTACCCGGTTCTGCCAGAATACCTTGCCACTTAAACTGACTTTCCAGCAACCAGGTATTGCTCAAATCAATGCCGTTTGTAGCCCCAAACTCAACAAAAAAACCATCGGTTTTCCCCTGTAAGGCATAAACAACAAATAGATCCTGATCCAACTGTGCTTTTGAAAACTTTAATAAAGAAGAATGCAAATCAAACCTTTTATATATGACCTCAAAATATAAGGGCGCGTTATTTATACCTGCCCCAGCCAAAACAATTTCCCATTGCTTCACTGTAGCAGCAAGTTCATCAAACCGGGGTTTTATTACACGATAATCCAGCAAAGCTCTTCTCAGATCACGTAACGAACGCACACCGGGAATATTCGCCAATGCAAACTGCTTTATTTTGTTAATTGCACTCATGCCTTATTCTCCAGCACTTTTAAGTCTTCCCCTACCATTTCTGTCACAAGCTCCTGGATTGTGAAAACCAGGCAAGTGAAAACAGGTTTGATAAAAACCCATAAAATACCAGGAACTCTTTGCTTATACGGAATTTTTATATCACGTATATATTACGAAAAACAAGAGCGATAAAAATATTGGGATATTGTCAAAGTTCATGTTTTCTTGAGCAATATTCGATCTGGATTGTGGGGCAATAGTTGTAACAGCTCCATGCGCAATAGTATCTGTTGTATTATTTGTACCGCTTTAATTTATTAATAAACTAACTGTGCTGTCTGCAAATTGCTTCCACAACATGGAAATGTCAATTTCATCAATTTCTGGATTATTGGGCTTGTCCAGATCAGTGCGAAGTTTATCGGTACGCTTGAAATCAGTTGCCATATCTTTGCGGATAAATAATAGCTCTAAAAGAATTGGTACTTTTATGCCATTGGCTTCGGCTACCCATCCGACATTGTTCGCATGGATGTGAATACAGTGCATATGTCGCAGAATTTTTTCCAAACACCCGCTTATTAACAAGTGCTTTTCGGCATCACATAACAGGCTTTGCAAATCATGTAGCTCCATGGATATTTGCGTGAATTGGGCAATTTCCTCTTCTCTAAGTGCTGAAATAGCCGGATATTCGAATCCTTCAATATCCATTTTCATAAGTAAATTCTTGCCTTGATGACCATTTTCTCTGATTAAAGTGCCAATATCTTTCATGCCTTTCTTATTGGGCTTGCCACAGATCCCTATCTTGAAAAAATGAAAATTTTTATGTTTCTCAGGGAGATTATCAATTGTATGATCGTACATGTAGACGGGAATTGATCGTTCTGCAATTTCCTTGTCCCAAGTCACATCATTTGCGATTCCAAATGAGTACGCAGCATCAACCTTATCAAAAACATCGCCCATGATATAACCACCATCGGCTTCATTTCCCACTCTTGTCAGCGGTATACTTGGACTTTCATATGGAGCAAGGTTTTTGAGTAACCGAGCTGTAAGGCTTGGCAATAATTGTTCAAATTTGCTAATCAAGCGAATTTTGCTGCGGATGTTGCGAATTTTTTTACGGATAGTTCGCAGCATAGATACGCCGGGAATATATTTTAGGGCAAAGTTAAATTTATTCATCACACATACAGAACCTATTTGCGACAACCCGTCAACCCACAATTCGGGTCTCCAGGGACTCCCATTATATATTTATGATAGATTAATATACCAATTGTACATTTCTTCCAGCCCGTTTTCGAGAGACACCTTCGGCCTCCACCCCATCATGAATAGCTTTGAGTTATCCATAATTTTCCTCGGGGTTCCATCTGGTTTGGATATATCCCATTCCAGGCCACCCTCAAAACCAACCACTTTTTTTACAAGCTCTGCTAATTGCTTAATTGATAATTCCTGATTTGACCCAGCGTTAATCAAACCGCCATCGTTATAATTATTCATCAAATAGATGCAAGAATCGGCCAGATCACTAGCATTTATAAGCTCTCTCATCGGTGAACCTGTCCCCCAAGCGACAACTTTGCTTTTTCCTTGAATCTTGGCGGCATGAAATTTTTGCATCAAACCCGCAACGACATGGCTGTTTTGGGGGTCAAAGTTATCTCCTTCACCATATACATTGGATGGCATAACAGTGAAGGCATTGAAACCATATTGTTTTCTATATGCATCGCACATCGTCTTTCCAGCAATTTTTGCTACTGCATATGGAAGGTTGGTTGGCTCCATTTCCCCGGTTAGCAGGCTTTCTTCCTTGATTGGCTGTGGTGCCAAGCGTGGGTAAATGCAGCTAGAACCTAGAAATAACAGTTTTTCTACACCGCTTCGAAATGCTTCCTCAATAACATTAACCTCTATCAAGAGGTTTTCGCGAATAAAGTCTCCTCCGAATTGCTCATTTGCCAAGATTCCACCTACTTTTGCAGCAGCCAAAAATACATATTCAATTTCATGTTTTGCGAAAAAGTCTTTTACTGCGTGCTGGTCTGTTAAATCAAGTTCGGAGCGGGACTTTACAATCAAGTTTTCATAGCCTTGGGCGGTTAATGCTCTGACTATCGCACTTCCCACCATCCCACGGTGACCGGCTACATAAATTTTTGAAGTTTTTTTCACAGTTTTGGCCTAAAGTAGTTTATTATCCAATTCTTGATCGATATTGTGCAAATACCAATCGCAAGTGCGTTTAAGCCCTTCGCGCAAATCAATTTTTGGTTGGTAACCAATCGCTTTCATTTTATCAATGTTCGGGCAACGCCTGGGCGTACCGCCTTCAGGCTCTGCTGTGATTTTGATATTAAATTTATACCCCAAGATTTCTCCTATCAGTCGAACAAACCTGGATATGGAAACCTCTTGGTCATTTCCAATATTATATATCTCACGATGACCGCCATTTTCATACATACCGATAATACCGTCAACTATATCGTCTACATAAGCGAATGCTCGTGTTGCGCTACCATCTCCCTTGATTTCAAAATCAAATTTTTTTGATCCTGTTTCTCGTTCACGCAGTAGCGCTCTTTGAATAATTTGCGGAGCCACATGTTTCCAACCCATGTCCGGTCCGTAGACATTGTGCGGTCTAAAAACCTGTAATTTGCGAAAATGATTCAACCCATAATTAAATGCGATCAATTCAGAAATTATTTTTGATCCGCCATAAGAATATCGTGGATTCAAACTATCAGGTAACATTAGCGGGATTTTTTCATCCGTGGGCACTGTGTGTGGTTGTTGGTAAACTTCTGCAGAAGATGCAACAACAAGATCATAAATACCTGATCTTTGACATGCATCGACAACATTTAATATGCCCCTGACACCAACATCCAAAACGAGTTCAGGATGTTTATAAAAATTCTCTGTTCCATTTATTGCGGCCAGATGAAAAACAACATGGCTACCTTCAAAAGCATCAATTAAAGATTTTTTGTCGCGAACATCTGCTGATATAAATCCAATTTGATCCATAACCTGGGTCAATCGTGCTGCTGAACCTCTTGCACAATTATCGACAACAACTACATCCCAGTCACGTCGCACAAGTTCGCGAACCAAATATGCACCGATGAATCCACAACCACCAGTTACAACGCATTTATTTTTTTTCATTTATTTTACTCACATTACCAACAGAAAAATATGAACGCGGTTTTATTTCTGCAGGTAGTTTGCTAGAGAAATGATTCCAATAATCATATATAAACCCTCCAGAATTCATGCGACCTATCATCACAGAAGGAGAGTACTTCCGGAAATCCGGGTGATTGTTCGCGATAATTACTATATCACTTTTTTTAATTGTTTCTTCAAATGTCTCAAAAACCGTGCAGTTTGAAATCATTTGTTGCATTTGAGATTTGGAAACAACAAAATCATAAAGTCTGTATTCTGCGTCGTCAAATTTTTGACGCAATGCCATCAGTACCTTTAACGACATCGAACCCCGCAAATCATCGGTTGCGGGAATCCCCTTGAAGGCCATGCCAAGCATTGCAATTACGGGCTGTTTTTGTCCAAAACGAGTAATATACTCTTTATAGATAAAATCTACAGTTTCCGAAGGCTGATTTTCATTAACAGCACGAGACGCTCTTGTAATCTGTAAATCAAGTCCGATTTCATTAGCAGATTGCCATAAAATATGAGGATCTTTCTCCAAACAAGGGCCACCAACAAGGCCTGGCAGGGCAACGTTTGTGCGAGAATATCCCAGCTTTCCTCCCTTTATAATTTCGCACGCATTTACGCCAAAACCCTCACAAACTCTCGCAACTTCATTAGCAAAAGCGAACTGGACATCTCGATAGGTATTATCCACCAATTTGAGAATTTCCGCAGCTTCTAAAGAATCCAGCTTTACTACTGTATGTGTCAGCCGGTAAAATAAATCCGTTGCTCTTTGCATTGCCTGGGTTGTATCTGCCCCAACTACCTGTGGTATATTTTTTATTTCATGCAACGCATTGCCTTCCAAAGTTCTTTCAGGACACATGGCAAGATCAAACACTTTACCAGATGCCTTTAAAAGTGGCATAACAACGTTCCGTGCAGTTCCTACTTTTACAGTGGAACGCAATATAACCAAAGCTCCATTCTCCATATGCTCTGCAACTTGTTTGGTCGCCGCTTCAATAAAATCCAATCGCGCTTTACCAGACAGGTCTAAAGGGGTTCCAACAGTAATAATGTAAATGTCACATGCATCATATTTTTCTAGAGATTTTACGGCTTTTAAATATCCGTTTTTTGTAACATCCGCCAAGACCTCCGGCATTCCATTTTCTGAAAAATGGGGCTTGCCCTTATTTGTTAACTCAACAACATCATCACGTTTTTCTAAACCCAAAACTGATATTCTTGCATCAGCAAGAGCTGTCGATAGCGTAAGCCCAACGTAACCCAAGCCGACAACACACACACTATGCTTCATCTCTATTTCCCTTTCAGAATATAAAATTTGAATTTACTCTTCGTTTCCAAAGCTCAAATTTTGTTGACGACTATATCAAATTTATCGACCATAAACATCCTCATAAATCATACTGTCATCTTCACCGGGATATTCTCCGCACTGGATTTCTACAAGAATTAACTGCTCTGATCCAGGATTTTCCAGGCGGTGCTTGCTGCCCGGGGGGATGTAGGTCGACTGGTTGGGTTCGAGTTCAAGTAGCTCATCACCGTTGGTTACAATAGCTCTGCCACTAACCACAACCCAATGCTCGCTTCGATACTTATGTGATTGCAAGCTCAGGTGAGCGCCGGGCTTGACCTCAATGCGTTTCAACTTGAAACCAGAGCCTTCCTGTAGAACCTCACAGGTTCCCCATGGACGATGCACGGTGGGAAACTCTTTGTATACACTGTCATTGCGGGATTTTAATTCATCCACAATAATGCGGACGTCTTGTGTGTGATCTTTATGGGCAATAAGCAGGGCGTCAGCAGTATCTGCAACAATGATATCTTTGATACCAAGTGTTGCTATAACCCTGTGGCCACCACGGATAACGCAGCCACGGGTTTCCTTGCAAATGGCGTTACCAAAAATGTTGTTTTTATGCTCGTCAGCTGGATGCAAAGCACCAAGCTCATTCCAGGAGCCAATATCCGACCATCCTGTATCAAAAGGCACAATCGCAACGTTTTGAGATTTTTCAAAAACTGCATAATCAACTGAAATGCTTTGAATGTGCTCAAAGTCGGCGCGCTGCATTTCCAATTGCTTCCAATTGTCTCCTGAAGATTGCTTTGCGCCTGCTACGGACTGAGAAGCTTGCTCTGCGATATCAGGTGCGAAAAGCGACAACTCCTCTAAAAAGCTGCCTGCGCGCATGCAGAACATGCCAGAATTCCAAAAGTAATTGCCGCTGGCTATATATTGTTCTGCGGTTTCCCTGTCTGGCTTTTCGACAAATTTTTGAACCACACTGCCCTCAGCCAGAATATACCCATAACCCGTTTCAGGGGATGACGGCTTGATGCCAAATGTCACGAGTTTGCCCTCTGAAGCCAATTTTTCTGCCTTACTTACTGCTTGAGCGAATACATCTATATCATTAATCAAATGATCGGCAGGCATGACCAATATAATACAATCGCTGCCATGATGATGACGTGCGTATTGAGCAGCCACTGCAATAGCTGCGGCTGAATTTCGCCCAACAGGCTCCAGCAGGAACGTGTTTTCTCTAATGTCGATGTTAATGCCTTCCAACTCGTCTCTTGTGCAGAAAACCAGGTCGCGGTTTGTGACGGTTAAAATTTCATCAGATTTTGAAACGACAGCTGCACGTTTATACGTCTTTTGCAGCAGACTTTCACCATCGTCAAGCTTTATAAACGGCTTTGGGTGTGCCTCTCGGGATAAGGGCCACAGCCGTGACCCAACACCACCTGATAAAATCACAGGCAAAATCATCATAAATTCCCTTGCAGATGCTCATAATTTCAAGCTTCATTATATACTTGCTGCCATGCCTGCGGGAAGCGGCAGCTTGCGCTATTGCGTTCCTGGATCTGCGGCAGGCTGATTTACTGCCCGATCCAACCGGCGAATAAATTCGGTTCTTTGCACAATTCTCAGCGCCGTAGAAATGAAGCCCAAACGAGCCTGGGTTTGATAAAACTCGCAGCTCCAATCATCGCTCCAAAACAAGTGGATATCCGACGCGCAAATTGCTGTTCTGTTCAGAATCGTTAAATCCTCATGTGTGAGTCGATAGATTTTGTTTTGGGTAGCTCGTTTCATAACCGTTCCGGAAATAGCGTAGCACAACGCTGTGGATTCTGCGTTGAAGCTATGTATGATGCATATTGATAGTAACGATTTGAGGCGGTATATATTATAGAGATATGCTTACTGTGCGCCCCCCCTGTGAACAGCTAGAACTCATACAGAGCGAACTTGACCAAACACCACCTGATAAAATCACAGGCAAAATCATCATAAATTCCCTTGCAGATGCTCATAATTTCAAGCTTCATTATATACTTGCTGCCATGCCTGCGGGAAGCGGCAGCTTGCGCTATTGCGTTCCT
>JACSEG010000118.1_pt1 | contig 15557 bp, 1 predicted proteins | sample 8225521 | NCBI WGS metagenome assembly JACSEG01 (sample SAMN15705060, study PRJNA637333) | viral metagenome | isolation source: viral RNA from sea star tissue | host: Pisaster ochraceus | place: USA:Santa Cruz | collected 2018
AGTCTGATGAGAGTCATGAAACAACCGAAAACAAAGCTGTGGACATTATTCCTACAGTAACTTTGCCAGAAAGTCTGCCCGCGAGGAAAACACGAAGGCATTCTGTTCCAAAGAAGGCCTCAGCATTGCATTCAACCAGCAGCCGCTTACCATCGATAAATCTCACTAGAAATGCGAATCCGGCTCCCATTTCTTTGAATCCAGTTGCTTTGAATCTTGACCACTGCCCACACATCGCTCCGGAAACTGTCGGGCAACCACCGAGCAGTAACGACAATCCTGCCGATGCTGAACATCACGGGCCGCCGATGTTGACTTTATCAACCGTGGAAAATCTAAAGATGGGGAGCTCAGACTTGAGACGCCGCATCCAAAAATGGTGCGACAATATCAACGAGGAATTGTTCCCGTTTACCGAACACGAGAGTTTAAAGAAAGTGGACGATTCGATAGAGAGTAAGAATGGGCAGGGCGACGGAAAGCAACACAGCGAAGGGCCTATTCCGCCTAAAATTACTATTACTAGTGTAATCAACTCGGTAATGGGTAAAGGTCCCACATATAAAGCCCATATTACTGAAACGCCTCAAGATTGTGGACATCAATTTCAGAACAAGTATAGTTCACAAGTGGCTACCTCACACGGAAAATCTAGTGTCTTTCAACCAAACATTCCCGAAAAGGGTTTACCTTCGCCACTATCTTTGGAAACAATCCGAACAGGCAAGTCAACCTCGACAACAACGGAACCAATCACCCCCGTCAGCCCTCAGAGGAGCAGCAAGGCACTCTCACTGTATCGCGAACTGGACAAATTAACGAAGTCTCCGAGGAAACTCAGTCAGGTTAACGCGACCGATCTACGCGTGGTCAGTAAATCAATGCAGTCTTTCCACGACTGTAAAGTTTACCGCGGACGCAATTCCATACCTTCGAAATCTACGGACTCCAAGGCTTTCGATGAACTGGCTCGGGCTCAGTACAGGCTCGTCCAGCGGCAGAGGATCCGAGCCAAACAGCACGGCACATCATATGACTTTGGGGAGCGGGTGGATGCCCAGATCAAGAAGAGAAATTCTGTCCGATGGAGCATGTAGATGTTTAACTAATCGCTTCCTGAAGTCGGGCATATGACTTGTATTCACTATTAGGTAAACCATTAACTACATGTAAAATACCTGGAGTTGTAAGACTTTTATGTTATACTACAAATCATGGCATGCACAACTCATGCTCTCGTGTAACTAATTATGGAAACACGATTGGAGTGTAAACTGGTACAGTGTATACGGTAAACACCACAAACTAATTCGAATCAAACATGTCGACTTCATTCGGCTAAGTGACCGGTACATAATGTGCTTTGACGGTTCAAACTCTCTGCAAATTCTCTGCACTTGAAAATGTTCCCTTTCTTCTAGATCTTGTGTGAGAAAAAAAAATCCCCACATTTGTCGAGTTTTCTTGGCTCTTTTTCCCTTCTTAAATGCAACAGTTTGTATGGACGTTCGATGTCACCGCCAGCAGGTATGGTAATGTTTTTCGGGTAAATGCAAAGGCTGTGGTTTTAACTTTCAAAAGAATTTTTTTAAGTCATGTAAAAAATGTATATTTAAAATATTTTGCACGTTTGCCGCTTTCACAATTTAGGCAAAAACAGTTTTAGTACAAACTGTTACACTAACGTTATAAATGAATTACTGTATGCACACATATCACTCAGTATTTAACTTTGAAATGTCATAACAAATATTATATTATATTATATTTTTTATTTTTGCACATTAAACATGCACCTTCTGAAATGTAAAGCTTGTACTTACTATATACTAACATTTTAGTAAGCAGAGGTACAACTTAGACTGATAAAATTTAAAATCCAATTTATTTTGTTTGTTCCACTTTGGGAGCAACTTTAATCTGAAGACCTCAGACCCAATCTTCAAGGTCCTAACTCCCCCCCCCCAAACAAACACCCACAACAAATTGAGTAACTCGGCTTGTTTAAAATTTAGTCAAGTGCTGTTCGTCAGCTGACCCCTAAGCTTTTAGTTGTTTATTGTGGACATTTTGGCAGTATAACAGTGTTTTGGGGGTCTCCACTCTAATGGTTTTCCCAGGACGACTCTTCCCTTGAAAATTTGATCAAAGAAAGTTCATAACAATACGGTAAGCTTAAGGTAGATTCTGTCCTCAAAACATAAGGTTTACGGTAGTACAGCATACACAATGTGTCTTCACGCGGCCATCTTGTTTTCTCACTCTGTTTTACTCGATGCAACCAAATCAAGACTGGGTGGGAAATTTGTCTATTACCTTTTACGAGATGAGATTGTTAACTTTGAAAACAATTGCCAAGTATCCAGAAAATCACATCACATGGCGATGAACTCGGCACCTGGTTGTTGGTGAGTAAAATCAACAAGACCTTGGTAAAATCTGTACCGCTCAATCATCTTGCATAATCCCCCAGTGACCCTCTTACTGGATGATAATAAGGGCAGGGGATAATCCCCCAAGACAGCTTCAGGGCAGGATTTGAGATCAAGGATGTTTAATCGCCTATTAGTTTTGAGCTTTGAGACGTGTTATTAATGGCATGATAGCTCAATGGGTTGACCAGGGAAAGGGGAAAAAGGGAGATGGGAATGACTGACAATGGTGCCCACTGTTAATAAGCAACGACAAATGGGTCGTGCCTGAATTGGTGGCCCTGGCTATGGCTACGGCTGGATTGCCGCTTCATCATGCATTGAAGCAAAGGACATCCTTAGCAACACCCTTGACCGTAGCAACAGTCGCAGCCATAGCCCTAGCCACCAATTCGGATACTGCTTCAAGCCCGGTTCATACCTCCTGCGAATGCTTTGTGCGGAGCAAATTTTCTTGCGTCACTATTGGAAGGGGAGCGCCTACCGATTGAGTCACCAAAATTTGCTTCGCATCCGCATTCGCAGGAAGCACGAACCAGGCTTTACTCTGTTGATATCTCTTCTATAAGCATGCTGGGGTGTGAAACACCGACTCATCTTGTGTTGCAGTGCATTTTCCGAGATATTTCAGATCGATAGAGCCATGGGCTAATTCTCAATTACTGACAGAATAGGAAAACATTATTAGAAAAGAGGGAAAATATTAAAAGTATTGGTGGAAATTTTGAACATATAAAGTTAGTTTATTTCTGAGTCAAAGTTTTAGCACCTGTTGACCTTAATGAGTGCTTTAAAAACCTAACCATATTTAAATTATAGTGTATTCCAATTCCAATCTACAGGGTTACAGAATTTGACACCAACAAACATTTGAAATTTACCTCTTTAGGCCTAATCAAACTACAAAATGCCCTACTGAACTCAGAAAAGAAAGCACTCGAGCATAATTCAAACTTAAGTTAAAAACCTACCTTTTTCAAAAATATGAAATGTCTTTATTGCAATTGTGCTTTTCACTCTCACTTGCGTTTACTCTTTCTTTCTTACTTTTAAAGTTTACTCTTTCGGACGTGTACCAATCTTAACTGCTAATTAAAGTGTGATGTCACAATACAAATCATAAAATAATGTACAACTTGTCTTGACATGAGTTTCAGTACTTTTTGAAATCGAGCCCAAGAATGTCACTTCTGACAGTCATGGACATTTATAAATGGCTATTATTAGTAGTATTATTATTTTTCATGCAACTGTTTAAACAATGACTATAAACTGCAACATATATAATTAGTACCGTTTAATAAAGAAATTATGCTTTTAATAATTTTCTATTAGTTTTGAAAGGTTTGACATGTATGAGATTGCCATTCAAAACTGAGTAGAATAGTACATGGATGTGCACTAAATCCTGAAAAAAAATGCACCCACCAGTCACTGTTTTCTTGGAACCTTAACAACCTAATTTGGTCGAAGGGTTTGAATGTGTTCATCAAAAACTGGTTTTCTAAAAAATTTAAGTCGTTCATTGGTCTACTTTGTAGTAATACACAAAACTAGAGGAGCTACCAAATGGACTCTTCCCAAAAGCAATGATATATTCTTGTGTTTAAAATTACTCTCAAATATCAAGTTATAAACCACAAGGGAAACTGACTGGGTAAATTTGAAATTATTTGGGGTTGACTAGAGCGGGATTTGAACCAACGACCTCCGGTTTAAAGTGCAGGCGCTCTACCAACTTAGCTATCTAGCCCTTTGGTGGGGGTTCCCCCTATTTTGGGAATATCTTTGGGGGTGCCAGTCAGAAGTCAAACAACCTGTAACTGCCGTGTAGCCAGGAATCACACCCAAGTCTACGATACAACCTGGGAAGGGGATGCGACTTTTTTTATTTCAAATATCAAGTTATAAAACACAAGGGAAACTTACTGGGTCAATTACTCTCCTCTATCTAAATATGTATACATATTGTCCTTGCTCTATAATGCAATATACTCCGCACGATATTGTGTCCTAAAAAAATCTTTACCGTAAAAAAATAACTCTGTATCAGAGACCTACACCTATAAATGTCTAAACGTTGATGTATTTCAAAATCTTACAATCCATATCATATCAGATATGACAGCCTGAGTGGCCCTCCAAGATCATGTGGTCCACCACCGAGGGACACAATCCTCTATGCCGACCGATCCAGTGTACAGAGTGGTAAATCCTCGTGGGCAGATGTGGCAGAGTGTTGCACCCTCTTGTGACTGGTAGGTTCGAGAGGGACATTCTCGGCAAGCGTCCCCATCATCAAACGTACCAGAAGAACAAGGAACACATCGCGCATCCTCAGTACCAACCCGAACTGTTCCTGATGGGCAGACAGGCACACCATAGCTTGATGACTTATTTGTGTCAATGTCGTATGTGTCACTGTCAATGCTGATGGCAAAGTGACCAGCATTTGTCTGGTTCATGAGATAACTTACACTTTCTTGAAGCTCACTGATTGCCATCATAGAACTGCTATGATTTGCCACTAGTTCATTAGTGAGGTTGTGGGTATCTGGAATGTGTACATCATGCTCCAATATGATGTAGACTTTAATCCAATTCTCATCAACTGATCGTTTACGCCTTACGCTTGGAGGTTGACCTTCTGAGGGACCACAGCCAATGACCTTGGACTGCTTGACAGTGCAATCATTGTCCTTGACACACTTGATAGAGCTGACGCTGGATGTAACTGCATTACTGACTTGCTGATATACCATGTTATCCTTGGTCACATTGATTCCATTACAATCCAGGCTGTCATATGCCAAGACCACGCCCATGGCAAACTTGGACGGTGGTTTGTACTCTGTACACTTGGGGAAGTTCACTTTTGGGTTTGCATACGTTTCATGTGACCACTGGTAGTTGGTAGATGGACCACAGCGATAAGCTGGCAGAATAGCCCTGCTGAAGGTATAGCCTTCAAGACATGAGATGGTACAGTTCTGCTCTTCACCGACAGTCTCACAGTGTAGCTCTCCATTCAACGGGTGTGTCAAGATCTTACAGCTGGGGCATGGTCCAGTGTTGCATTGCTGGGTTTCAGTGAGAGGGCCAACGCAAGGGTTACCTCCATGGGCTGGTTGGGGGTTGGTACAAGTACGCTGATGTGACTGAGTACCGCCATTACAGGACACACTACAGACACTCCAGTCACTCCATGCAGTCCAACCACCATCAACTTTTTCAAGCTCACACAGTTGTCCTGAGAATCCTGGTGGGCATTCACAAGAGAAAGTTCCTCTACCATCCACACAGCTGCCACCATTCTCACAGGGTGTTGGTGTTCCACACTCATCAATGTTAATCTCACAGTGTAGTCCGGTGAAGCCAGAGGGACACAGGCAGATGTAGTGACCCAAGTCATCTTTGCAGGTACTACCAAACTGGCATGGGCTGGAAGCACAGTCATTCACCACGTCACACTGTGAGGGGGTCTGAACCTGGACTCTCCCAAGGGAGGCTGTCTGGAGGAAGTCGGCTGCTGCGATGACATTACCAGGGTTTACAGAACCACAGGTACTAGCAAGGTTGCTAATCACGGAGCCCTCTAATGCTGTATCCCACATGTTTACACCACTCAGTGCACCGTGTAGCTTACTTGATGGAGAGGATGCAGAGCCAAGTGTGAATTGTCCTCCACTGTTGATACGGCTACCCCGTCGTACATTAGCTTGGGCCCGGACTAAAACACCATCTATATAGATTTTTACATTGCCTCCACGTGCCGTCCAAGAGACAGCAAGATGATGCCATTGATCGTCGGTTACACTGGCCGACGTGGTATACTGGTATCCCTTGATAAAGATATTCAGGGCCCGAGGATCACTGATGGCAAACTCGGCTGCCTGAAGTGTTGGGCTACTACCAGGCATTATGTATGACAGTATTACTGCATTGGTTGATGATGAGGTGCTTCGAATCCACAGGGCTAGGGTGAAAGCTTGCAGGCTCTCCTCTACGGCTTGCTCTATGGTGACAAACTGGCTGGGTTCATTGCGCCGGAACATCAGATCAAAATTATGTAGCGCATAATCATTGCAATATCTGCCGACAAATCCTCGTTTGCACTTGCACTGGTATTCATTCAAGCCGTCAATGCACTGAGCCTCATTTTGACAGAGATGTCCTCTACAATCATCAATGTCTTCCTCACACTGGTACCCAGTGTAGCCAGGTGGACAGTGACAGGAGTGAGCATTCAGCCCATTGATGCATGTACTTCCATGAAGGCACGGGTCAGGCTTACAGTTGTCAATTTCAACCTCACACCTTACACCTGTGAAACCTTGTGGGCACACACAGTGTTGAGAGCTGGGTGCAGATGGGACACATTGAGCATTGTTCTGACAGGGCTCAGCAGCACAGATATCTAAAGATGTCTCACAGTGAGTTCCAGTAAACCCAGCACTGCACCGACATGTATAGCGATTGGCCTGATCAATACAGCTGGCTCCATTTTGGCATTGGTGATTGACACAATCATTGACATTGGTCTCACATATATACCCTTCAAAACCAGTCAGACATTGGCAAGTGAACCCAACATCATTTGCATTGCAGGAGCCACCATGCCTGCAGGGGTTTGGCTGGCAGAACCCTGGCTTGATCTGGCAGTGGACGCCTCTCATCCCATTCACGCATTGGCAGGTGTAGGAGTTGATTCCATCGATGCAGAGGCCCTGATTGTGACAGGGATTTCTGATGCACTCATTGATGTTGACTTCACAGTCATGGCCAGAAAATCCAGGCTGGCATTTACAGGTGTAGGATTGTAGGCCATCGATGCAGATCCCAGAGTTTTTGCAAGGAGAGCTCAGACAGTCATCTATGCTAATCTCACATTGTTCACCGACCCATCCCTCTACACAGTCACAGGAGAACATATCAACCATGTCATGGCATGTGCCACCATTAGCACAGGGGCTGGATTGGCACTCATTGATGTCGATGCTACACGTACGACCGGTGTAGCCTGAATCACATCTGCAAAGGTACGATTCAATCCCATCAATGCACTCACCATGATCACAAGCACTGGGGAAGCAATCGTTCTTGTTGTTCTCACAGTAGGTCCCACTGAAACCAGAAACACACTCACACCAGTAACCATTGATCATGTCCACACAGGCGCCTCCATTCTGGCAAGGGGACGATGCACATTCATCTATTTGAATATCGCAAAGGGTACCAGTGAAGCCATACTGGCATTTACAGATGAATGTATTATCTCCATCAACACAGATTGCATTATTGGCACATGGCTTTTTGGCACAGTCGTCAAAGTTGATTTCACAATATTCACCAATAAATCCGTCCATACAGAGGCAGAGTTCATCACTAGAGGGCGGCGTACATGAGCCACCATTAAGACAGGTAACCCCTTCAAGGCAAAGGTCCAATTCAATCTCACAGTCTTGGCCTGACAGACCAGCTGGGCATGTGCAGAAGTAGTCATCCCCTTCGTCTTCACATGGTGCATCATGGTGGCAAGGGTTGGGGCTGCATAAATCACTCCTTCCTTCACAATTTGGTCCCTCAAAACCATCTGCACAGATACACTGATAGCTATTGATGCCATCGATGCATGCACCACCGTTAGAACAAGGCTCATTCAGACATTCATTCAGGTTTGTCTCGCAGTGAAGACCTGTGAACCCAGGCTGGCACTCACAACTGTAGCCGGCTCTTTCAGTGGCTACTTCTGAACACACACCATCATTGTTACAGGGATTGGGATAGCATAGATTTAGATCCAAATCGCAGTGAACCCCTCCATGACCACGAGGGCAGGCACACTGATAGCGGTCATCTAAATCTTGACACGTGGCCCCATTTGCACAGGGGTTGACAGCACATAGGTCTATATCTATCTCACAGTTGTCTCCCTCATAGCCTGTAATGCAGTAGCAGAGATAGGAGGCGTTTCCATCAATGCAGGTGCCACTATGCTGGCATGGGTTAGATACACACTCGTTGATGGAAGTCTCACAATCATCACCTGTGAATCCAGCAGCACAACTGCAGAGGTAGTCTCCCTCACCGTCAGTGCACGAACCACCGTTCAGACAAGGTTGGCTCAGGCATTCATTGATGTTTGTTGCACAGGTGGTACCAGTAAAACCCACATCACATGTACATGTGAACCTAATGGTCTGGTCATTGCAGGTGCCACCGTTCTCACAAGGTGCATCAATGCAATAGTCTATGTCAATAGAGCAATCAACACCTTCGAATCCTGCAGGACATAAGCAACTGAAAGCATCAAGTTCATCCAGACAGGTCCCTCCATTGAGACAAGAATCTTGTTGGCAATCATCCATGTTGGTCTCACATTGCTGGCCTATTAAGCCCACTGGGCACTCACAACGGTACGTCCCTATCTGCTCTACACAGGTTCCACCATTGAGACAGGAAACGCCGGTGCAGAAAGTTTGCATTTGACACATGTCTGATGTTGTTGCACCAGTGCTTTGGGTTATTTCCCAATCAGGGCATGGGTTGCATGAGCTCTGGCCTTCCTCTGACTGGTAGCTATGAAGAGGACAAGGGGTACATGGCTGCACCCCTGTAGAGGAAAACGTTCCCACACTGCACACATCTGTACAATCACCAATAGAAGAAGAACCCATTCTGGCTGTAGACTGACCGACTGGACATTGCTCACAGTTGATAGACCCTACCACAGCCTGGTACGATCCTTTATCACATTTCAAGCATGGCTGAAGTCCAGTCCTCGAGAAGTGACCAAATGGACAAATACCCAGACAGTCGTCAGCGCTCTTGGTCGTATTTCTGATAGTCGACGTTCCCGGGGGACATGTCTTGCAGGTTAACTGTGCCTCTTCATCTTGATAGGATCCTACTGGGCAACTCCTACATGCAATGGCTGCACTGTCAAAGTAAAACCCCATCCCACATTCCACACAATCTAAATCAGCTGTTGCCACAAATCCCAAGGGGCAGGATGGGCTTGGCTCATCTTCTACTGAAACATTAGGAACAGACATTACATCCAGGCCCTGCACATCTGGGACAAGGTTCCCTTTATCACATTCCTCCAGTACATTGTCTGATAGCATGAAGAGAGTATCATACCCATTCCATTTCTCATCCTCAAACACATCACTTTCCACCATTGGTTCAGTGGGCAGGTGATATATCATATCAAATGATACAGTCAGCTCAAAGTCCATTGAGGCATCCCTCTGACGGCGTGTTTGACGTCTTTTACGATTCTGGAGTATGGTTGAATGTTTGCGACGATACCTCTTGGGATTATCTCTTGGATCTGTTGGAAGTCTACCCTCTTTTCTCATATCACTGAGCCACTTCTGTGCCTGTTCATTAAGCTCTTTGTCAGAGTCCAACCCAATGTTGCTGTCATTTTTACTTTGTAACGTCTGCTGGACACTGTTTCGGAAACTGTTGGTCAAACCTCCCAAACTGCTGACATCACGACGACCTCTTGAAGTGGATCCACATGTCACCCGGACATTGTCCACATTGCAATCTTTGGCATTGTTGGTGCAGATGGAGCTGACGATTGACTGGTTAAGAAGCTGGATGAAGTTTTCTTTGATCTGCTCTTGCGTTTCCTGATTAGAGCAGTCTCCGCTGAAGTACTGTAGCACAGACGAAAGCTTTAATGAGCCTGCTCGTCTCTTTCTGTTACAATCAGGGAACGTCTGCAGAGGTGTCCATCTGCCGGACAGGCCACACAAAAATATAGCCATATCTACATCCCTTGATATATCGTAGTTTTCATTGCAGAACATTGAACAGAAGCGACCATACGCCCACTCATCACAAGCTTTAGCTCCGTTCTTCGGTGCATTAAGCTCTGGGCATGAATTGGGTGTGATTGTCACTGTAAACTGGCATATGCTGGTCTTTCCATTATCCACATTGGTTGCAGTGCATTGAATATTAGCAGTACCCCATGGAAATGAAGCTCCGCTTGTGTGAGAGCAGGATGTATCCAATTCATCTCCAGTCAGCTCTACAAATTCCGGCTCTAGCCAGTTGACTGGAGTTTCTGTTTTATCGGTGGTGATATTTTGGTTGTCCGGACATGACACTATGACTGGTGACAGGTTGTCATCGATATTAACTTTGAACGAACACACCACACTGTTCCCGGCGGCATCACTGAAATTGTAAGACACCTCAGTGTCCTGGGTGAAATTGTATGGCGAACTGATGTCAGGGGGTGTCTTGACAACAGTGGGTTCATCACCAGAGTTGTCAATCGCCATGGGAACATCAAAGACGAGGGTAACCCCAAGTGTCTTGCCAGACATTGATCCAATAAAGGAGCCAGGGCAGACTTTGAGTACCGGTGGAGTAGTATCTTGGCATGTCACAGAGAGCATGTACAGATTCTGATCCCATGTACCATCAGCGAGGCACGTCACCATTCTATGCTCAGCTGTCAGCTCAAATCCATTATGGCAGAAGAATCTACAGGTAGTACCATAATAGGGTTGTTCTGGACCTCGGCAAAATGAGGGATTAACACCTCCATTGATCGGAATGAGATCTGCTGGTAAGGGGTCACATCTGGCCAATTGACATGATGGGCTTGGACCGTCCCTGGTCCAAGACAAAAGACCAGTGGTGGCATTCCTGGAGCATTTTGCTGTTTGGGAACCTCGCAGGGTGTAGCCATTCAGACAGCCCGCCTCGCAATTAGTTCCAAGTTGATCGTCACATGTTCCAATAAAATGCCCAAAGAACGGTGGGTTGAGTGGTCTACATCTGGCAACTCTCACACTGACTTCAAAGTTACAGGATGCTTGATTCCCTGCTGTGTCTGTAGCAACACAGTTGATACTATTATCCCCAACTGGTAGCAGTGCTGGTTGAGCTGGATTACAGGTTATAGTTGGCGATTCACCAGAATTATCCGTAGCTTCTACTGTCCATGTAATATTCACTTGTAGTGAGGTGTCCGTTGGATATGCCACAAAGTCAAGTGGACAAGTTGTGAAATGTGGGCTTTCGTAATCAACGCAGCTGAATGCAGTGCTGTCATGAGACCAATCTCCACTACCAAGGCATCGGATGAAGGTATATGAAGGAGGGTCTACTCTGTACCCAGATTGATTACAGTGAAGGTAGCAGATGTCGTTGTAATTTGGAGAGATGAGGCAATCAGCTGGAGATATCTCCAAGCCCTCAGTAGCAACTAAAGCTGGACAACTTCGCTCTTCACAGGTAAAGTCCACCACATCCCATGTACTATTGGCAAGGCAGGTAGATTGCTGGGTACCAACACCTCCATAGCCATAAGGACAGTACCAGTGGCAGGTGGTACCCAGCAGTTCTGTGGCTGGTGGGTAATGAAGGCAGCCTGAACGAAGCACTAGACCAGGGCGGTTAGCCAAGGCAGGACACGAGATTGGTGAACATGTAGGGTTTTGCTCTGTCCACTCCACTCGAGAGGATTCACCAGTCTTTTCACATTTCCTGCTTTCAGGGCCTATCAGTTGGTACCCCGCATTGCAGGTGAAGCTACAGGTGGATCCATAGATGTTACTTGGGCACTTGACAAAAGAACCCCTGGCTGGTGCTTGTAAGAGCTGACAGCGTAGAACATGCACAGTGATGTAGACATCACAGCGTCTGCTATTTAAAGCTTGGTCTTTGGCAATGTAAGTCAAATGTTTTGTTCCTTCAGTAAATGATGACCCAGATTCCTCCAAGCTGGCAACATTTACAACCCCAGAGTTATCGGTTGCTACCGGTGCTTGAAAGATGACAACAGCTTCATACATTCCTGGTGGAGCAGTCTTCTCAAGATACATTGGGCAGCTCTCGTCAAACACTGGGGATTGGTGATCTGTGCATGTGACGACCCGTGAATCGCTCCAAACACCCTGAGCAGTACACGTCTTACTGTAAGGACCGTTCAAAGAGTAGCCCTCATCACATGTGAATGTACATCTTGTGTTGTATGGAAGTTCAGACTCGGTGGAGCAACTACTCGGTTGAACTGTGACTTGGTCAAGGCTCAAGAACCTGGTGCACACCACAGCTTCACAGAGTAGGTCAGTACCAGTCCACGATCCATCAGCCAGGCAACTTCTTCTTCGCCAGCTCATTTGTGTCTGGTTGCTACGAAAACCAGGATTACATACAAATGTACATGTAGACTGGTAATCCACCTCCTCCCCAAAACATCCTGACACATAGCCATTTGGAATAACTGGTACTCTGCATGTGTTTGGTATGCAATCTACAGACGGGCCATCCCAGAAGCCAATGGTTGCAGATGATACGATCTTACTGCAAACACTGGATACTACTTGGTTCTGACTGACTGAGGACACTGTGTAGCCTTCTTCACAACTAATGTTACACACTGAGCCATATACTACAGACCTGTCACAATCACCCTGGCCTGAAGCAAGGCTAGTCACACTGTGCTGGGGTGCAGGCAACGGCGGACATCTTGTGACTCTCACATCAAGATAAATGTCACATGTTGCCGAATTGCCACTGCTGTCTGCGGCACGATAGATCAGGCGATAAGTCTCTTCTGTAAATACTGTGCTCTTATTGGCTGGTACAGATACCCCATTTATACTCACAAGCACTGCTACAGTGTCACCACTGGCTTCTAACACCTGTATGGGCTCCCAGTCATAGTGAACCACAGCAAAGTTGGTTCCCCGTTCAGCAAATACAGTGATGTCAGGTGGGCATATCAAAGTAGGTGGAGTTATATCGTTACACTGCATGGGCGTTCCATCCCATTGTTCAGACAACAGACAGGTACGACTCCCTGAGCCACTGCCCATGTATCCCAGATCACATGGTGTAACACACACAGTGCCATAACTCACTGGTTGGTCAATCTCTGTAACCTCTATCCCATGAAGTGTGCAGGTGATGGCCATATATCCTGCTGTGATGTCTGGAGCAGGTAATGGATCACACTTTACCTCTTCACATGTGATTGTAGTGCCACTCCATTCACCCACACCATTTCCATCATCAGTGCATGTTACATAGGTGGGTTGTGTTGGCATGAAGCCAACATTACAGATCAGTGTACAAGTAGTGCCAAAGGTCTCCTCTGAGTGGGGGCAGCCATTTTTGAAGCCATTTTCTGGTGGAGGCAACGCACTGTTGTCACAAGTTACAGCTTCACAATAGGGGAACGACGAATTCCACTCGCCATCCAGTCCACAGGTGACCTCTGTTGACCCTACCAGCACATGGCCCTGCTCGCAAGCATACTGACAGGTAGAACCAGCAGGGACCTGATTGGTGGCTGGACATTCATCTCGGTTGGTAATCAGACCATAGTTGGAAATGAAGGCACGAGGGCAAGTTTGCACTTCACACCGAACATCATCACCATCCCAGTTTCCTTGAGATGCTCCAGACAATGCAAGACACCGAAAAAATCCACTTCCTGTGAGTTCATATCCATCTTCACATTCAATCTCGCACATTGACCCATATGCAGTAGGGCACTGTGATGAGTTACCAGAAAATCTACCATTCACCGGTGGGGTGAGCACTGGGCAGTGAATGACTTCACAAGTTGGTTGTGGTGCACTCCAATTACCAGTAGCGGTCTCCCCTTGTTGTAAGCATTCATTAGTTTCATTTCCATTCAACGCAAAGCCTGATGAGCATCCAAACTGACAAACAGAGCCGTAGTTGAACTGTGATGTGCAGATCATCCGCTGGCCAGGAAGGAAGGAACGGACTGGACACTGAATAACTTGCACAACAACACTGAATGAACAGCTAGCGGTATTCCCACTTGAATCACTGACTTCATATTTGATGACATGTGAACCTCTGCTGAAGTCAGCACCAGGAGGAAGTCCTTCTAGTTGCATCTGCTTCGTAGTAAGTACCTCATTTGAGTTGTCTGTCACAGTGGGAACATCCCAAGTGACTCTCCTGGCAGTGGTTTGACCAGACTCTGCATAAGCCCAGATGGTACTTGGGCACTCTATGACTGGACGCTGCGTGTCATCGCACTCTGGATTCGCTGTCCCCGTCCACTCCCTAGATGCTCTACATGTCCTTATGTCAGATAGACTGTTCAGTAGGCTGTAACCAGGTTGACAGGTAAAGAAACAAATGCTGTTATAATTGTGGCCATCTGTGCAGGTAGTCGATGAATCTGGCAGGTTGGGGTAAGGGTCTGGGCACTGGATTGGTCTACACGATGGATTGGTCCCTGACCACTTTCTATTTCTCTGACATGTGCGCCTGTTTTTTCCTCCAGTAATGGAATATCCATTGGTACACTGAATTGTACACGTCGATCCATACAAGTTGTGATGGGAACAGGAGACATACCCCATGGAGACTATTGGATGGTCCTCACATCTTATTTCCGTTACAGAGATCTTGAACGAGCATAAATGTGGGTTTTTGTTCTCATACCCGTCGGTAGCACTATATTTGATGAAGTACGGGGAATTCTGGGCACTGAACCTGTTACCAGGCCTAGGATTTGGGTCTTCCCTTTCAATTCTGACGGGTGAACTTTTGTCTGAAGCCGTTGGTTCAGTCCATGGAACCGAAACGCTATCTGAGCGAGGGTCGGCAAAGAAGTTCAAGCCCCTGGGGCAGGGACGGTCCAAGACCGGTGGATCCTTCTCAAAGGAAGGCTGGTTGCTACTCTTGCGGCAGAAGATAAGACACGCGACTACACCTATAATGGGAAGCAAGAAAGGCCACGCCATGTTGCGCTGAACACCCGAACGACGGCTGGATGAATCTACTGCGAAGTTTTTATCTTGAGGTTCAGTTGTTAAACAACGGCTTGAGTATGCCCTACCGGGGCTTTTATAGCTACACCGGTACCTCCGTAGTCTTGCTTTCAAGACGCTCCAGCACGAATGCATGCAGTCACGAAAACATAACCGCTATCAAAGACATAGCCGTATCCAAATTGGCGGCTACAGCTACAGCTACGGCTTGATTTCCACGTCCTCATGTGTTGAAGTACTGTGCGTCCTTACCAACTCCCTTTCGACAGTCGTAGCCGTATAGCTGTAGTCGCCAACAGTGTCAAAGGGGAATCTGTTCACCAGACCGCCAAAC
>JACSEG010000119.1_pt1 | contig 15441 bp, 9 predicted proteins | sample 8225521 | NCBI WGS metagenome assembly JACSEG01 (sample SAMN15705060, study PRJNA637333) | viral metagenome | isolation source: viral RNA from sea star tissue | host: Pisaster ochraceus | place: USA:Santa Cruz | collected 2018
GGGTTATATAATTTAAGGTTACCGGCTGAATAATTTAACGCTTTAGGTATTTACACTTTATTTATTAGACCCGCTCAAATTAGGACAACTATTTTAGATTGTGGTGTACTATCATCTTTACCCAATGTTAAGGGTATTGTTATTGATTTAAATGCCGTACCTTCTGAATATCGAAATAAATTTGTTACTCAGGGGTTAGTTGGTTTTAGAGTAGAATACTTAAACGATGATGGTACTAAGGTACCTAATTTCTTTAGATTAATAACGTCATCATTTTTTTGTGAGCCGGTTGTTCAAAATTTAACTAATAGTTCACAGAAGGCGGTTAGATATAGATATACTGAAAGTAACACAAATTTGATTTTTTGTACTTTAACTCCATCCTCAGCACCAACAAATAAGCCTAATGCTGTACCTTATATCGGTCAGCCTAATCAAAATATAATAGTGACCAATACGTTTTTTAACCCTATAACTATGGATATTGAGATAGTTGAACATGATATATCAACATTAGCTATATCGTTATACGGTAATCAAACTAAGTCTATGGAAGATGGTATATACACTATTTACGACACAGATAATAACATTTATAAACAATATAATTTATATGAAATCAGAGACCAATTCAATGAATTACTTTACGAAGTTAGACAGGACAGAGGTTCTGATATCGATTTTAGTAAAAACTTTACAAATATAACAGAATAATGCCGGTAGTTAAATATAGTTACCCGCCTCAGGGCCCATCAGGGGAAGGTACTTTCTCAGATAACATTGACGGTTTACAGACAGTTACTGGAGGTGGATTAACACAAGGAAATTTCGAGTTTAAATCAACATCCGATGAAAAGGTTAATAGGACTTTTAATACGGATACATTTTCTACGCCAATTTCTTTAGAAAACTTAGGTATTAATAGTGATGAGGAATCAAGACTTATTTTCCAAAAGAATTTTAAAGTTTTTCCTAATTTTGATTTATCTCAAATTACCAATTTCACGCAATACGGTTCAATGGTTAAAAGAATGTCCGTATCAGTTCAAAACATTATTAATTATTTTCCTGCAGGTATAGAGTCAACATCTATGGGTGTAGATTACACTACAGGTATTACGGCGGATAATATTATCTATTATAGTGAATACGACCAAACTAAGATAGAGTTAAATGTTAGTAGATTAAGAAACCCATTTTCGGTTGACTTTTCAACAAATTCTTCACGTAATTTAGATGTTAGAGAAAATGAAGTATCACCTCTAAGAAATATTAGTGTTGAATTTACTAAATATTCTTTATTTCTCAATGGTGGAGAATACAAATTAACTAGTCTACAGCCAACAACGTCATTAAGTACAGGTATTTTAAAGTTTTATGTACAAGGTAATCCTTTTTCGGGTCAATCATTTACCTATGATAATTTAGTTATACGACCTAACGATACTGAGGTTAATAAATCATATAGTATGTATTTTGATGAAGTTGAAAAATATTTACTTAATCGAGATGTTTCACCTATTTACACCGCAACATTTAAAGTTCCGAGAGAATCTGATGATGGTACATTTAGTATTGCGTCCAATAGAATTAGTTGGCCATTACATGGACAATGGAATTTAGACATATTAACATCTAGATTTCAAAATTATTTAACTCAACTAAATGATGTAAGTCAAGAATTTGATAGTTATAAAACTAATATAATTTCTAGATTTATGATAACAGGTTCGTTGAAGGAATTTGATACGTCAGACCAAAAAGTTGAGAAAACTTTACAAATTTATGGTAGGAGTTTTGATGAATCTAAGAAATTTATAGACGCGTTAGCTTATATGAATTCGGTTAATTATAATACCGGAAATGATATACCTTCACAATTATTAAGAAATTTATCACAAACATTGGGTTGGGAAACTAATATTTCACCCATAAGTAATGATGAATTTTTAAATTCTGTATTTGGGGGTTCAAACACTGACCAATCACAATTTAGTGGTTTAAGTACTGAAAAAACTCCTGATGAACTTAACTATGAATATTATAGGAATTTAATATTGAATTCGGGTTACTTATTTAAATCTAAAGGGACAAGAAAGTCTATTGAGTATCTGATGAAATTAATAGGTGCGCCTGATGCTTTAGTTGAATTTAATGAGTATGTGTATTTAGCCGACCAAAAAATAAGTGTAACAGAATTTGATAAACAATATGCTGAAATATCGGGAGGTACTTACGTTTCTAATACACCAATATTAGAATCAGGAAACACCTTTTCTATAATGGGGGTACAATATACAGGTTTTACCACTAGTAACACAATTGAAGACTCCAATGTTCAAATAGAGGAATATCCGGTAGATAGTGACGGGTACCCTCAAAAACCTTTAATTGGTGGTGAGTACTTTTTTCAAAAAGGTGCGGGATGGTTTGAATCGACTCCTCAACATAGGTCGCCAGAAAAAGTAGATTTAACTAATAGTGTTTTTAGTGGAAACAATCCGGACTTCCAAACTATTTTACAGCCGTTTACTTATGGTCAAGGATATTTGAATAGATATGAGGATTTTCCATATATGGGTGTTAAGTTTAACTTACGTAAGGAAATTGATAATAATAAAAGTTGGACTGACACTGAAACCGGATTAAGGAGTAATTTAGATGGTCGGATGAATGCGGTATATTACACCGAAAACGATAAATTAGTTTTAAATGTAAAAAATGTTGATTTATTTTTAAATCCGGCTCAAGGTTTAGTTTATGATGTTTGGGATATGTCTAACAGATATGGGTACCCAATATCAGGTGATAATTATATTAATTTACCTATTAGAGGTGGGGTTGATGATACAACTGTTTCGTCAAGACCAAGGACTCAAACATTCTTTGAGTTCGCTCAAACATTTTGGATTAACATGATTAATGTTAGAAATAGGATGTATACTTCTAATGGTAAAACAGGTGGATACCCTACACTTGAGTCTGTGTATTGGAAATATTTACAATCACAGGAAAACATAGGTATCGAAAGTAATAATTTCAACTATGAAAACATGATTGAATATGTCGTGGGTATCGGTGATTATTGGGTTAGGTTAGTTGAACAAATGATACCCGCTTCCACAATATGGAATAGTGGTGTTAAATACGAAAATTCAATATTTCATAGACAAAAGATGGTATGGAGAAGGCAAGAAGGGTGTCAATTGATTCCTGTACCTTGTAACCCATGTGAATTAGTTACAAATATTTTTAGACCTGATTGTCCTATTGAAGAATTAGTTTGTAGTGTATATCCGTGGAATCAGGACATACAGGACTTTGGTTCTTTATTGGGTGTAGTGTTAACAAATTATTTGGGAGATAATGGATATGTGTTGGATGATTGTGTTATAAATAGTTTACAAACTAATTGGTATGTGGAATTGTATATTGACGATGTGTTAGTTGTTGAAACACCTTTTTTTAATGGATTGGGGTATTTAACACCACAATTAAGTTCACCGTCAAACTTAGTTTGGGATAATGCCTTAACTCAGTCTTTAAACGATTTAAAAAATTTAGGTTATGACTATTATTACTTTGAAGACCCATCGAGTTTAGTGAGTAGTAAGGTTGGTGTATATAACCCTATATGTTCTGTTTCTGAAACAGGGACAAATTTTAAAATCAATGTCGGTATAAATATAAATATTTTATGTAATTAATAATGAGTTGTTTATTATCATATTTACCAAGTATTAGTGGAGATTGTTCTAATCTCGGAACGGGTGCGTTTAGTATTGATATTGAAGGTAGTGCACCCGATTATACAATACAGTGGGTCAGTCCTTCATTAGGTACTATACCTTTAGGTCCCGGTGTTACGGGTTATACTATTAATAGTTTATCTGCGGGAACCTATACTTTTAATATCATAGATAGTTGTGTTCCCAATACGGTACAACCTGTTAATATTAATATATCAAGTGGAACTACAATAGATATTACAAATATTGATAATACGATATGTGGTAATAATAACGGTTCACTTACGGCTACAACCACTAATTTTTATAATACTGCGACGTTTGAATTATATGATAATGTTAACGGGTTTCTGACTTCAGGGTCGTCACTTAGTAATGAATTTATTTTTAATGGTTTATCGGCTAGTACATATTACGTTATTGGTAGTGACGGGGGAGGTTGTACCGGGAAATCTGAAACGGTAATAATTCAAAGTTCAACAACTATTGACTATGGGTTTTATTCTGTTGATGATGCGGGTTGTGCCGAGAGTTCCGGTAAAATATTTATCACGGGATTAACAGGTAATCCACCTTACACTTATTTATGGTCTAACAGTGGGACTACAGATAGTATAACAGGTTTAACTGCTGGTACATATGGTGTTGTTGTTACTGATAGTACAGGTTGTTCGGTATCTAAAACTAAATTAATTTCTGAAGTTTTACCTGTTGGGTTTGGTTCAATAAATAGCGTTAGTCCAAATTGTGATAGTAATGATGGTGAAGTTACAATTAATATAACGGGAGGTACAGAACCATTTTATTATTCAGGGTCTAACGGTTCAACAAATATTACCTTTGACAGGTCTAATACATTTACAAATTTAGGTGCGGGTATTTTAAATATACAAGTCACTGATGCTGGATTATGTTCGTTTTCAACATCAACTAGTCTTTCAACTCCGGGAGGTCTTTCGGTATTAAGTGTTAATAAAACAAATTCTATATGTGATAATGATGGTGGTACTATAACAATTAGTTTATTTGGGGGTACTCCTCCGTATACATATACTTTAACAAATCCTGATAATTCTACAGTTAACTATACTGTAAATAATTCAAGTTATGGGTTCAATGGTTTAACTCCGGGAACTTATGAAATCAAAGTCGAGGATTTAGGTCCTTGTGAATATACTGAGACTATTGTTATTGATGATGAAAGTACATATGATTTAAGTATTTCAACTACAGGTACCACTTGTAATTTAGGTAATGGTTCTGTAACTATAGAAGTTTCTAGTGGGGCGACACCACCATTTATATATCAAATAAATGGTAATAGTGTTACTAATGGGTTAACATCGACAACTTTTAATAATTTAACTTCAGGTAGTTATACCGCAACTGTTTTAGATAATACGGGATGCGCCCAAACGGAATTGTTTTTTATAGATTCTTCTAGTTCTTGTGATTTTATATTAAATTCCACAAACGCCGATGGTGGTTCTGATGGTACCGTTAGTGCGTTTATGATTGATGGTCAACCACCATTCACTTTAGATTGGATTTCTAATAATGTTGGTGGTCAAACAGGTAATACCATAACTAATCTAAGTGCGGGTACGTACACCTTAAGAGTTGTTGACTCTAATTTATGTGTGAAAGAAAGAAGTGTTACTATTACAGGGTATGATATAATTAATACGAGACAAAAATATAATGTTTGTAGTAGTGATTTTGAGAATTCGGGTACAACAATAAATAAAGGACCTAGAGAAATGTTAAATGAAGGGTTTTTTGATTTAACTATTGACGACACTAATTGTATTTTAAATTATGCGGTATTTGAAAATTCGGTAACCTTAGGGGGGTCAGTTGTTTCTCAACAGTTTTATACGGGTTATACTTTAAATGATTTCCCAAGTGATAATGAATGGTTAAATTCCATTGAAAATTTATCGGAATCTTTTCCGGGAATAGAGGATTTAACTTATATACTTGTTGACAATTATATCAAAGTTTCGACTGATTGTGATTATAATGGTCCCAAAAATTTTAGAGTTGATACGACTATACATTATAATATATCTTGTGTTAGTTGTGGTCCTGCACCAAGTCCAACTCCAACAGTTACCCCAACACCTACGGTAACACCTACGATAACACCAACAATAACACCAACAACCACATTGACGGCAACACCGACTGTTACACCAACAAATACCGTAACTCCAACACCAACGGAAACGCCTGACGCATCACCAACGCCAACACCAACTGTTACGCCAACAAATACCGTAACTCAAACACCAACGGTAACTCCGACAAATACGGTGACGCCTACGAATACACCAACACCTACGTGTGACTGTTTAACATATATTGTTACTACACAGGATAATATTAAACAAGGTACTATTAGATGGATTGATTGTTATTCACTCCTACCCGGTATAATTACGGCCACAGTGGTGATTGGTGAAGAACTTGAAATATGTACAAAGAATATTGAATACCAAAATGGTGTTGAATTAGAAGTTGTAGGGTGTTGTTATGAATCACCAACACCGCCTCCACTATCGCCAACTCCGACTCCGACACCAACAGGTGACAGTCCAAATTTAAGCCGACCTGCTTTAAGGTCACAACAGAATGATGATGCGCCCCCTACTGAATTTCAATGTGGTTTCGAACTTAATGTTGACTGTGTGATAGTTGCTCAAGACCCTACATGGCCGATTCCTGAAAATGGTGATGTTGTTTATAATCCAAACTTAACCCTATTTAACGGTAGTAATAAGACTTACCGTTTATCATATAATCCTACCGGTGGGGGTACTATAACTGCAATAGTTGATGTGAATGGTGCTATTACTAACGTTTATGAATGTTTTTAAAAATTAATCTAAAGCGTTTAAAAAATTAAAAATAGACTTATTTTTTTCTAAAGAAAAAATTCATTTATGTTACCATTATTTGTTACTTCACAACCGGATGTCCCATATTTTCATTGGCAAATTAAAGTGTATGTACATAACTTTATTGAGTTAGGTATTCCACCTGAAAATATACATATTATATTAGGTATAGTTAAGAACGGTGACAAACCTAGTGAAGAGAGTTTAAAACTTAGAGAGTTGGGTGTTAATGTTCATCACTATCAAGACGATAGGGGTGATAAGAGTTATATTCCAAGTATTAAACCATACTTAATTTCTAAATGGTTAAAAGAATATCCTAACTATGGGAAATGTTTTTTCTTACATGATTCGGATATTATTTTTAGAGTTTTACCTGATTTTAAAAAATTGATGAATGATGATATTACTTATTTATCTGACACTATATGTTATATTGGTTACGATTACATTAAAACTTGTTGTGATAGATATGAAAAACAACATCCAAATTCCTATGAAGGTCAATTAATAGATGAGATGACTGAGGTTATTGGATTAGAAGTTGAGTGTGTTAAGTGTAATCAAGAAAATTCGGGTGGTGGTCAATACTTAATAAAAAATACTAATTATGAACTATGGGTGAAAATATATGAAGATTGTCTCCCACTATATAATAAGATGTTAGATTACCATAGAAGAAATCCGATTAATGCCGGAGGGATTCAATTTTGGACGGCTGAGATGTGGTCTTTATTATGGAATTTATGGTTACATGGTATTAGTACTAAAATAGATGATGAGTTAGAATTTTCTTGGGCTACTGACAATATAGATATTTTTGAAACTAAACCTATATTACATATGGCCGGAGTGACAGACAATCTTAAAGATACTAAGTTTTATAAAGGGGATTATATTAATGTCAGTCCTTTAGACAAGTTAAAAAACGACAATAATTATTTTGATTTTGTAGATAAAAACAGTGCTACACGTAAATACATTGAAATAATGAAGTCTTTAGTTAAAAAAAAGGGAGTAACTGATTATTTATAATATAAAACTAAACTATGGGTAAATCTGATTTTATAAATGATTGTGAAGTTATTACTATAACTCCTATGGAGGTCGAGTGTGTGGTTATTAACCCTAGTTCAATTTTTTTATCTGATGGTTCAGCATCAATTTCTATTACCGGAGGTACACCACCCTATAATATAACTTGGGGTAACGGAGGTTTAGGTTTGGCTATTTATGGTTTAAGTATCGGTGAGTATCCTGCGGTTATTACGGATTTTTATGGTGATTTTACAGCAAATACTGTCTGTGTATTAACGGCAGAAACAGTAACAACAACAAGTACTACTACTACAACTACACTACCACCTTTAGAAGAATTTTGTATAACGTATCAGGTTGCGGGTAGGTCACAACCTCGTGTTCAACTTAATATGGTTGGTAATGGATACGATAATTTAGGAAATCCTCAATGGATAGCCGATAATACATTAGAAGTTTGTGAAGTTCTATACAATCCGGAGATTAGTCAATGGTATTTGACTTGTCCAATTAATTTTACTGCTGGTGGTACATCAGGTGCGGGTCAATTATTTTCTACGGATTCTTTATCGTCAAATCCACCTATAATGGAATGGTCTCCTTTAGGTGTTAATTTACAAACGTTAATTGTATCGTCAGGTACTTGTGAAGAATCGATTGCGTTTCTTTTAGATACTAGTGTATCTCAACCAAGTTGTGTTTGTGATGGTCAAATCACTTTAAATCCTTCGGGAGGTCAACCACCATATCAATATTCAATTAATAATGGTGTGACATATGAAAATAGTAATGTATATACTAATCTATGTCCGGGGATTTATTCGGTTTCAGTAAAGGATAGTCTTGATAATACTATTAATGATTCAATAACATTAAATCCATTATTACCACAAACTTCATATTCAGTAAATTTATCAACTACGGTTCAGGTAATAACAAATGACCCTGATGAATATCATAGATTATTTACAACTACACTCTCGGTTACACCACCATTACCTGTCGGTGTTACTATAGATGCTGATATTGTCCATACGGGTATTTGGGCAAATAGTATAAAACCGGGATATTCTAACTTAGTTAGAACTGTCGACTTGACGAAAAATGGTACTACTATAACTCCTTTAACTACAATATCGGGAAGTTTTCTTCCTGGTTCAGCTCAATGTAGTCAAGGACCTTTAACAGTTCAATATCAAACAATTACTAACACTTGGAGTAATGTAGTTATTGGTAATGGAGATAGTATAATTATTGAAACCGATTCTAAATTGACTTATCCTATTCCTTCAAGTAATGCATGTAACTTTGGTACTGATTCTAATTCTTTCGAAATAAGTAATCTACGTATTAATGGTTGTGAATGTTGTACGGTTGTAAATAATAATTTTATAGAGCCTTAAATGAAAAAAATAAAAATGAATAATAAATAATAATAATGGGATATATCTTAAAAAATACTTCAGCGTTAATTAATACAAAAATTACAGATGCGGCTAGATTGAAATTAGCTAAAGGTGATTTTAATATAAAGTACTTTCAAATTGGGGATAGTGAAGTTAGTTACAATGCTCTACCTGATACGTATAGTCCAAAAAGTTTTAATATATTAGAACCTAGTTTTAATGCTCAAAATTCGGCGGGTTATCCTCAATCTAATAAACAAAATATTAAATATCCATTTTATGTTGATGGTGGTGATGGTAATACTTATGGGATACCATTTCCTGATGCTAAGATTTCTCCAATATATAATCAAGCGGCGACAAGAGGTTTTTTTAGTGGTAATACTACGGCGGATACTATTAATTGGAGTGCATATACTAATAGTGACTATACTATAAATTCTAATTACATTGTTGATATGTCTAAATTAGATGGTGGGGATAAGATTAAAATCATTTATTCGGGTTGTAATACTGATATTGTTAGAATGCCAAAAATAGGTGATTTAATAACAATTTATTATAATGGTAACGGTGGTGATGATTGTAAATGTGAACAACCTCCTGTTACACCAACACCAACACCAACTATGACTCCAACACCGAGTTATGACCCGTGTGCACTTCCGGACGTAACACCTACACCTACTGCAACTTATATTGAGCCAACTCCTTCTGCGAGTTCACAACAACCCGTTTTAGATTGTTTTATGAGTTTTGATAGTTGTTATCCTATGATGACCTATAAAATTTTAGATGTTTGTTTAGATGAGATAACTTTAGATAGACCAACACCTGACTTTACCTATTTGTTAAGTGGTTGTTGTTATGCTAGAACTATAGTTTATCCACCTAACATGACAACTATATATGATAGTACTACACCTACACCTCATTGGAATGATGATGTGATTAATTACGAATCTATTTGTCAAACAGATGAGTTTGACGTTAAAGTTTGGAATATGAACATTCCTTGGTCTGTAAATCCTGCGGGGTTATACGAATCGGCTTTTAAGGATTATTCGACATTTGGTTCTGTGGATTATTTAGGTACTAAAGAATATTTGGGTTACGCTTCGAGTAGTGGTCAAACAGATACTAGTGATGTTTATTTTTATGATTCGGTAGGTGATAAAGTTGTTGTAGAACCTGAAGAGCAAAAGGCAATTGCGGTAATACACTACACTAATCAAACAATAGATTTTTTCTATGGTGAAAAATTTGCTTTTGAACCATACGATAATTCGAACCCATCAAATACTACGGGCCAAGCTAGGAACTTTAAATTACATATTCCTTGGTTAATGTGGCATAAAAACCCTAATTGTTGTAATGGTCAAACCTTTTGGGTTGACCCACCTAATTTTAGTTCAAATTTAAATTTATTTGAACCTCAATACATTATGTCAACTAAGAATGATGACATGAATAATCCGGGCATACGTTACTACCATCTACGGGATGATAACCCTAATAGTAATGATTTTGGTAAACCTAACAGAATTGGTAAAGTTTTTCCTGACTCTCAGTTAATTGTTATTGATGATGAAGAAATCATTGCGGCGATGTCATATAAGTCAAATAGAAATTGGACATTACCTGCACCTGAAACAGGATTGATAGTTCCTAATATAATAACAAGTAGTCTTGGTGATGGGTTATTAGATAATTCAAATGAATATTTATACGTAACATATAGATTTACTAATAATCTCAGCTTTACTAATTCACTACATTGTAATTATTATAGAAAAGTTGACGGACCTGATAAGAATTGTACACCATCTTTATCTTCTCAGGATGTTACTGTTAGTTTTGGTGATGAATTTGGTTGTTTAGGTTCATATACTGAACCGGATTTAGCGTGTGATGATGTTTGTAATATAAATCCGGGATATCTTGCTGATAGATTTCAAATAATTTGTCAAAAAGTTACAGGGAACACTCAACCGGATTCTTCTGAATGGAGAATAATTGATTATACAAGTCAATTAGATAGTTCTAAGGTCAATGGTTATTTGACACCTAGTGGTTTAACAGGTACTACTTTTGTTATTACTGAAGATATATATGATTTAGCACCGTATTATGACCTGTCTCAATATGTTGACATACCTACATTGGGTAGTTCAAGTGATGAACTTAACTTTGGTGATGAATATTATTTTTACGGTTCTTTAGAAACTGATATACAAGCTACTATATATGAAATGGTATATAAAATAAATTTAGGTCAAACAGAATTTCTAAAAACTTCTAACCCTACTTGGAATATTGATACGGTGACTAAAAAAGATGAGCCTGTATATATGAGTGAGATAGGTCTTTACGATTCTCAAAAAGAACTTATGATTATATCAAAACTACAATCACCTGTTTTACGACAAGGGATTCAACAGTTTTCTATTAAATTTGATTTTTAACTAAAATATGAGTAAAGAACTAAAAGAAAGTCCTAAAGTTTTGGGGTTAGATGTTTCGACTAAAACTATTGGGTGTGCATTATTCGACATACAAACTAAAGAATTGTTAGAGTTAACTCACATTTCTCCGGTACCTAAACCTAAAGTTGAGGATAAAATGGAGGAATTAATATTAAAATCTGAAATATTTAATAATAAATTAATAGAGTATAAAAATATTGGTATAACTAAAGTTGTTATAGAAGAACCTTTATTAAATTCAAATAACATTAGAACTATTGCGGTCTTACTTAGATTTAATACTTTAGTTACCAAACAAATATATGACACTTTAGGTTTAGTACCTGTTTTTATATCTACATATAATTCTAGAAAGTTTGCCTTTCCTGAATTGGTTAAGGAAAATGCTAAAGGTAAGAAAGTGTTATTCGGTGGATATGAAAAAGGATGTGATAAGAAAAAAATAATATTTGATTTAGTTGCTAAAAAAGAACCTCAAATACAATGGCAATATACTCGAAATAACACATTGAAGAAAGAAAATTTTGACCAAACTGATGCTTATGCTTGTGTCTTAGGTTATATGGGTCAAGAAGGTATTTGGTAAAACATAAAAATACTTATAAAAAAAACCACAATAAAAGTGGTTTTTTTTATGCTCTATATTTTTGTTATACGTTTGTTAGATATTGGTTTATTTTCCATATGTATGGAACACCGTTACCCTCTCTTTCTACGGTATAAAGGTAGTCACTATTATCACTTGAAATAGGACCTGGCCCCGGAACATATATTGCGCCGTTAAGCTCGACTAAATCATTGACTGTTATCCCATTTCTAAATGACGATAAACCACTACTGCTTGAGAACTGTATAAGTGTCTCCAATCCACTCGCAACTATTAAAGTTAAACCTAGACTACTTGTTATACCTGTAGCAGCTATATTTGATATTGTTGGTGCTCCGGCGGTCGATATGTCCCAATTAGTTGATAAATTCCAACTAGCTAAATATACGTCAAAATTATTGAATTGTGTTGTAATGTAGGTCGTATAAAGAACATTACCTGCTTTATTAAAACACATTCCTCTTGAAAGATGTACGTTATTTGGTGAAAGTAACTCAAAGTCTGGTGTTGCCGACATTGTTGATATGTCCCAATTGGTACTTAACGTATGTTGTCTTACTGCTTTATTTGAATTGTTTGAGTTGTCTGATAATAAGTATACCTTACTTCCATCATCACTTAATAACATCTGCCCAAATGGTTTAGATGGACTGATTGTCGGTGATATACCAATATTATAGTTAATTTGTGATGTAATATCATTTGCTATTGATATATCATGTTGGCTAATTGTAAACCCGTTAACATAGTCTGGTATGATTGTGTATAGTCTTTGTCCGCTATTATCAACCCACACCCCAAATCTTCCTGCATTGTCACTTCCAACAAGTTCTGTTATATCTAAATCATTGTTAAATGTTATACAATCTAGAGTCCAATTTGAGTTACATGGTGTATTACAATCATCACAATCATTGTAAACCGTAGTATTAGGTGAGAAGTAATTACCGGTATAATTTATTACACTGAAGGTTGGGTCTAAATTAGGTAACCCTACTGAAATATATTGAAACTCCCAACAAAGACCTTCAATATGTTTTTCAACTTCTCCTGTAGTTGTTGTTGAACCTGAAACTGTTTGTACTAACCAATTTTTGGTACCACCACATCTTCTATATACGTAGTAACTTTCATCACCACATGACGGACATTCCAAATCGTCACATCCACCCGGCATTAATACGGGGCCTCCAATACCTGTATAGTTATAGGGTTGACCTAAACCTGTATATGGTACAACTGTCGCACAAATATCCGTTCCTCCGGTAAAGGGGTAATAATACGTCTCACCAAGAATAAGATTCGTCCCGAAATAATTTTCCAAAATAAAACTTATACCATTACAACATTCTTCTAATTGAATTCCTAAAATAGGTAAGGTTGATGTTGGTGTTGGTGTTGGTGTTACTGTTGATGTTGGTGTTACACTTGGGGAAGGTCCACAATAGATACAATCACCTTCATTTGATTTTCCTATAGGTCCTGAGATTAAATTAATAATGTCACCACCAATCTCTAATAAGTTTATTTTTATAAAGGATATACAACGACGTTCACCATTAACATCGGCATTAAATATATCAAATTCTTCTAATTCACCTCCTGAGGGACTTGAAACTTGAGAAGTTGTTAAATACGTCGCTCCGTTATAACAATCTTGAAATTCAAAACTATAAGGACACACTATATCACCATCTATTACGTTAAAAGTTACATCACCTGAAAAAGTACAAGGTCTAACTACCGGTGATGATGTGGTTGGGGTTATGGTAGGTGTTGGTGATGGGGTAGGTGTTATTGATTCTATTGTTGCAATAATATCAACACCTCCACATAAATCTGTTGATGTTGGTGTTATAGTTGGTGTTGGTGTCGGTGTTGGAGTTGAGGTAGGTGATGGTTCCGGTGTTACATCACAATCAAATAACGCTTCAAAGTTTAAATCACTACAATCCACTGCAGATGTTGGTGTTGGCGTTGGTGTTGGACATAACCCTTCTGAGAAGTAAAAATCACTAAAATCAGGACACCCTTGAGATGGTCCCGGAGAATCTCCTGACATTAAACAACTACCATCTAGTACTGTTGACAAACACCACTCATCATTGGTGGTTGAATAATAAATAAACAAGTTATTTGTTACACCTGTATAATATAAATTTGAGTTATGGGTACCACCACTAATGTAGGTATCGTTAATTAAATTATTCCCTGTATTTGTAAAACAGTATGTACTTCCTGAACAACTCATATTAAGGGGTTAATGTTTCTGTTATTGTACAATCGTTATCATCAATAACTTTCAATATATAAGAAGTTTGCCCATCCATAAATGATGGAATGTCAAAACTATATGGTATTGATGTTATAGTATCAATATAAACACATGTAGTTGATGGGTTTGGGCACACATACACATTATATGGTGTTACTCCTGTTATATTATTAATTGTTATTGTTGTCGGCATCTCATTTATTATTATTATAAATATAAAGACTTAATAAAATCAGTAAAGTTTGTATTTTAAAAAAAAATAACTATATTTGTCTAATATGGACGAAACTAAAGACATTCTTTTAAATATGTTAGAAAACATACTAGGTAAACCTGAAAAGGTATATGATAGTAAGTTACAGTATGGTTACAATTGTCCTGAGTGTGATGATGGTAAGAAAAAAGGTAATTTAGAAGTTACTTTAGAAAAACACTTATTTCATTGTTGGAGTTGTGGTGCTAATAATGGTACTCACGGAAGTTTATTTAAGTTAATTAGGACTTACGGTAATAAAGAACAGATTAAAATATATAAAATATTCCAACCGGAAGAGTTTAAAATTAAAGAAAAGAAAAGAAAGGAATTAAAATTACCTGATTGTTTTACTTTAATAAAAAATGGTAACCCAAACTACCCTGTGTTCAAACAAGCTTTGAGATACCTTAGAGAAAGGGGTATTACTGACAAAATGATTATAGATAATAACATAGGTTTTTGTGGTACCGGAACGCATGCGAATAGAATTATAATACCATCTTACGATGATTTAGGTATTTTAAACTATTATATTGCTCGTAGTTGGATACCTCATACGAGGGCTAAATATAAAAACCCTGAACGAGAGAAAGATAAAATAATATTCAACGAGTCTTTAATAGATTGGAGCGACGATGTATATTTGGTTGAGGGTGTGTTTGATTCTATATTTTTACCTAACAGTATTCCTATGTTAGGTAAACACATACCAAACACACCCAAC
>JACSEG010000120.1_pt1 | contig 15409 bp, 11 predicted proteins | sample 8225521 | NCBI WGS metagenome assembly JACSEG01 (sample SAMN15705060, study PRJNA637333) | viral metagenome | isolation source: viral RNA from sea star tissue | host: Pisaster ochraceus | place: USA:Santa Cruz | collected 2018
CTTCCCGACAGGGGGGGTCATTCGGCAGTTCATCGGGCAGTGCAGGTGAAACCGCTTCCCGACAGGGCGGTTCATTCGGCAGTTCGTCGGGCAGTGCGGGTGAAAACGCTTCCCGACAGGGGGGGGCATTCGGCGGTTCATCGGGCAGGCAGGGCAACGGTCAAAGCGGAATATTGCTGGGCAAATCCCTGAGTATTAATGATCTGATAACCACCCACATGCAGGGCCTGCGGGATTTTGCAGCGCAAATGGGTATCAGCAAGGAAAACATGCTTTCTCTCAAAAAGCAGGAAATCATCTTTGCCATTCTCAAGGCTCACACAGACCGCAATGGCACGATTTACGCCTACGGAAGTCTGGAAATCCTTCCCGACGGATACGGCTTTCTCCGCTCTCCGCAAAATTCCTATCTTCCGGGTCCGGACGATATTTATATTTCCCCCAGTCAGATACGACTCTTTAATCTCAAAACAGGAGACACCGTATACGGGCAAATTCGTCCTCCCAAAGACGGCGAACGTTTTTTTGCCATGCTCCGGGTGGAGTCGGTGAATTTTGATAATCCGTCGGTTGCCCAGACCAGAATTCCCTTCGACAATCTCACGCCGCTGCATCCCGATTCCAGATTGAATATGGAAACCCGCAACGGCGAGGTATCGACGCGGATGATCAATCTCTTCTGTCCCATTGGCAAGGGACAGCGGGGCCTTATTGTCGCTCCGCCGCGTACCGGTAAAACCGTTTTGCTTCAGCGCATTGCCAACGCCATTACCGAAAACCATCCCGAAGTTTATCTCATTGTCTTGCTTATAGATGAGCGCCCGGAAGAAGTCACCGACATGCAGCGAAACGTAAAGGCAGAGGTAATCGGATCGACATTTGACGAACAGGCGACTCGCCATGTTCAGGTTGCCGAAATGGTGCTGGAAAAATCGAAGCGCCTGGTGGAACACGGCAAGGACGTAGTTATTCTGCTGGATTCCATTACCCGTTTGGCAAGGGCGTACAACCAAACCGTTCCCACCTCTGGCAAAATCCTTTCCGGGGGCGTGGACTCTAACGCTCTTCACAAGCCAAAAAGGTTTTTTGGCGCTGCGCGGAATATTGAGGGTGGCGGAAGCCTAACCATCGTCGCCACGGCTCTTATCGAGACAGGGAGCCGCATGGACGAAGTTATTTTCGAAGAATTCAAGGGTACGGGCAATATGGAAGTATCCCTGGACAGAAAAATGGCCGACCGCAGGCTCTTTCCGGCGTTTAATATTAAACGCTCGGGAACCCGTAGAGAAGACCTTCTTTTGGGTGAGGCTGAGCTACAGAAAATGTGGGTGTTTCGAAAAGTTATCAGCCCCATGGACGATACCGAAGTTCTGGAGCTTCTCATTGACAGAATGCGCAAAACCAAGAATAATGAGGCCTTCCTTAGGTCCATGAATACCTCTCCGGCCGGAGAATAGGATTTTCCCGGATATGTGTTGCTATTCGGGATACATGCCGGAGGGGAAGATTGCAGAAAGCGAGGCAAAAAGTATGAAAAAAGATATTCATCCAGAGTATCGAACCGTGGCCTTCAAGGACATCGCCAGCGGAACAGTGTTTCTCACCCGTTCCACTGTGGAAACCAAAAAGACCGTGAAGCACGAGGATGGAATTGAATATCCTCTCCACGAATTGGAGATTTCTTCTGCGTCTCATCCGTTTTTCACTGGAAAACAACAGCTGGTGGATACCGCCGGTCGGGTTGAACGGTTTAAAAAGAAGTACAATATTAAATAATTCCCCGCGCGTTTATAGTGCGAGACTGCCTGTTTTGACTGCTAGCGGCGACGAGGCGGTCTTTTTTTTGTCGTTATATTGTGCACAATAAGTACGGCGAGCAACCCCGATACCATTGTCCAGGCAAACCAATCTCCGAAACGGCTGTAAATGGTCAGCCCTGCATCTGACGCGACCTTGAGTTTTCCCAGTAAATAATTCGAATTGAACATGGGTATTTCCTCGACCATTCTTCCCCGTCTGTCAATTATGCTGGTAACCCCACTGTTGGTGGCCCTTAACAGCGGTCTGCGATTTTCGATACTTCGATATTTCGATGAAATCAAATGCTGGAGCTGGGCGGATTTCGTTTTACTCCAGGAATTGTTGGTGAGATTCAGGAGAATATCCGCACCTTCGCGGACAAATTGCCTCGTAAGATTGGAAAATGAATCTTCGAAGCATATGGGGGTTCCGGCGTACAGCCCTGATTCCTCAAAATACAACAGCGAAATGGTTCGCCCCGCCGTCCAGCCTCTCGACGGTAGTCCAATTACCTCCCTGAGAAAGGTGGCCACCACCGGAATATCGCTGAATGGAAGATGCTCGGCAAAGGGGACGAGGTGAATTTTCCCGTAGCGGAATTGTACGGTTCCGTTTCGCGCAATGTGGAGTACTCCGTTCATTGAGGAAGGAGGATCCAAATTGAGAATAATCGGTGCGCCGGTTACCAGTCCCGTACCCGTATCGTTGAGAAAACGGGAAAAAGGGTATTCGGAAGGTTCGGAGCGGTAATATTCTGGCCCCGGTGAGGTTTCGTAGGGATAGCGAAGGCTTGTTTCGCTCCAGCTGATTATATCCGGTTTTTTGCCGTATTTTTTCAGTGATTCTTCCATACCTTTCCGGCTGAGAGCTATTGCGGTTCGCATGCCTTCTGCGGGGTCATCGGCGGCCCAGCTATCCACGTTTTGCTGAATGAGCAGAGCGGTAATTTCACGGGAATCTTCGCTGGCCGAGGAATCGGCAAATGAAAACTGGGCAAGGCGAATTGTGCCGTAGCCGAAAAAGGCGACAATTACCGCCAAACTCATCACAAGACCGTTGCGGGAATGGGAAGTTCGCTTTAAATAGTATTCTGCGCCCCAGGCTTGCAGCATGAAAACAGCCGCACTGATGATCCAGACTCCCGCCACGTCTGCAATTTGGTTAAAAACGTTGATTCGGTGAAAGGGGAAGGCTGCCAGATTCCAGGGAAACGCCAGGTAACCTCTGCTTTTAAAAAACTCGAAACTCACCCATGCGAGTACAAAAGCGAAGGGAAATACCTGCTCCGGTGGTTTGACCGAGGCGAGGTGGAATAACAATCGAAAGAAAGTGCCGTAAAATACCAGGTATACCAGTATCACTCCGCCTATGGTCCAAAGTGAATACTCGCCGAAATTCGAAAGCCAGAAATAACTGCTGATGGTGCTGATGACGGCATACAGAAGGCCCAGTTTGATGCTTTGCCGCGCCGTGTGTATATTTTTCCGAAAGGCCAAATAAATGGGAACATATGAAACAAGCCCGCAGACTATGGTTCCCTGGTTGAATAATTCATTTGGTTGGGCGAGCCAATTGAGCAATGCTGAAAAAATAATGAGGCTTGTTGCGCCTATGTCGGGATGTCGTTTCATAATTCAGCAAGCATAGCAGATATTTCCTTTTTGTTGATACGTTTATTATTATCAGGTACTATTATTTTCAGGTGCAGGGAGGGGACGTTTGGATCGGGACTACAGGGCACTTCACAAACAAGAGTACCAACGGGATCCTGACGCAATTATGTCCGCACCTGGAGTGGCAAATATAATGGGCGAGCATACGGAATTCGCCGAAGGCCACGCTCTTACAATGGCTCTCCCCATGCGCATGACCGTTGCGGTTTCCCGCCGGGAGGATCATTCCTTCCGGTTTTATGCTCCGGATCTTGAAGAACGGAAAAAATGCAGTCTTTCCGGTTTGAAGTATAAACGCGAGGATCGCTGGGCCAACTATATTAAAGGTTCCATTTATTCCTTGCAAAATATGGGTTGTAAAATACAGGGACTCAACCTGACCATTGGTGGAAATGTTCCCCAGGGAATTGGTCTGGGGAGTTCGGCGGCAATAGTTGTGGCGGCGACCCAGGTAATAGCCGAACTCGAGGGTTTTTCTCTTACCGAGCTGCAGTTATTGCAGTGCGCCCACCAAGCCGAAACTGTTTTTTTAAATGAGGATACGGGTTTTTTGCCTCATTTGGCTTCCCACCACGCGAAAAAAAATTGTATAAGTTTTATCGACACCCATGCTCTCAGCGTCGAGCTTCTTCCCCTGGAAATGGATAAAACAGTTCTCTTGCTCGTGGATACAAAAGTGCCTCCGCAGGAAGCTTTTGAAGATCGGAACGAACGTGCAGAGCTTTCCGCGAATTGCGTACTGAGCCTTAAAAAGCGTCTGGGGGGACGAGACTACCGGCACTTGAATATCAAGGAAACCAAGGAATCTCTGGGCATTTTGCCCGAGGCTCAGAGGCGTATTTGCATACATGTGGCGCAGGAATACCACAGGATTTTTGAGGTGGAGCAAGCAATACGCAGAAATGATTTCGCATTTTTGGGTAAGGAAATGTTTAGAAGCCACGAAGGTTTACGGGATCTTATGGAGCTATCGGTTCCCGAAGTCGATTGGATAGTAAAGCGCAGCATGGAAATGGCGGGCGTTTTGGGAGCACGGCTCAGCGGCCGGGGGTTCGAAGGTTGTGTCATTGTGCTTCTCAAGCGGGCCATGCTCGAGGGATACATGGAGCGCATGGAGGAATACGAGCGGATTTTTGGTTTCCGTCCTCATATTCGCGAAGTAAGTCCCCAGGGCGGCACCCGCAGGGAAATCTAGGGCATGGACGAATTGCTGCACGGGGTGATGGGTATCGGTCTTTATCGGTTAAGTTTGGAATTGTGAAATGAAAAAAGGCATTAAACTTTACAAAACCGGTCAATTTCAGGAGGCCGTCCGCTTTTTTCGGGGTCTGGATGTGGACGGAGAAGGGCGTGCGGAAGTTTCCTATTTTTTGGGACTCTGTTATACCCAACTGGAACAATTTGACGAAGCGCTCATTTATCTCGACCAGGTGGTGGCTTCGGGTCATGATTTCGCTCAAATATACCAGGCTCGTATGGTTATCGGATTTGTGTACGCCACTACCGGTCGTTATCGCCTGGCCGAGTTTGAGTTTCAGTATCTCCTGGATCAGGGATACGAAAGCTCCAAAGTTCACGCCGCCCTTGGTTATGTGTTGTACAAGCAGGACAATATTGCTGCAAGCGTCAAAAATCTGGAAGAGGCTCTCGTAATGGATGCCGGCAATTACACGGCCCTCAATTCCCTGGCTTTTATAATGGCGGATCAAAATATCCGACTTGAACTTGCCAAAAACTATATACAGCGCGCCTTGAAAATCCGGCCCGATCATCCGCCGTATTTGGATACCTACGGCTGGATTTTGTTCAAAACAGGCGATATTCAGCAGGCCCACAACGTGCTCCAGAAGGCGGTGAGGCTGGCACCGGCCGAAATGGAAATCGCGGAACATTTGAACCAGGTGCGCAAGACGGGACGTATCAGCAATTAGGACAGGAATGAAACGGAAAATCGCCATGGGCATACGCATTTTAGTGTTATTCTCCGCCGGAGTTCAGCTATGGGCGCAGGTCGATTTTGACGCGCTGAATGCCCGGGAAGCGTTCAGGGAGGGGACTGTGCGCTTTCACAGGGGCAGTTACAACGAGGCGATTCTTCAATTTCAAACATCCCTGAGCTTTGTTCCCAACGATACAGTGGTTCGTGAGTGGCTCGGGCGAGCCTTTTATTTTTCCGGATTTGAAGATGCGGCCATTAACGAATGGCAAAAGATAGAAGAGGAAGGCGGGGCCTCTCCGGCGCTCCAGTCGTTTATAGATCATGTTTTGGCGAGGCAGAGCCTTGCCGAAGAGCTGGAGGAAGACCGCGAGTTTTTGGTAGTCGAGGAATTTCAGGCCGACGAATACGTCAATGCCATAGAATTTCCAGCAGGCGTGGCGCCTGACGGCAGGGGAAGGCTGTTGCTGTCGTCCTTCGGGACAAACAGTATCAATATGCTCAATCAAAGTGGGCGCTTGCTGGTTAATCTCAGCGGCGGCCTTAGACCGTTGTCCGGACCGTTTGACATGGTTTTAAATCGAGATGAACTATATGTCACCAATTTTCTTGGAGATTTCGTTTCCGTACTGGATCGCGACGGCAATACGCTGCGCAGCTTTGGCGAGGCGGGGATAGGCGACGGGCAGCTGTTAGGCCCCCAGTACATAAGCATTTCCCGCGAACCGGCGGTATATGTCAGCGACTTTGGAAATCAACGCATCGTCAAGTTTAGCGAGGAGGGCGATTTCCTTTTTGATTTGGGCGAACCGGCGGCCTTTCGCAGCAGGCCGTCGTTGTTTTCGGGGTTTACCCAAATAGCCGGCGTGTATGCAGGTTCCGAAGGTTTGTACGTCGGCGATAATCGTCAAGACGCATCCTACCTGATGCTCTTTGATCACAGCGGCAATCTTCTTGAACAACACCCGTTGCCGGGAGTCAAGGATATTGAGGATATCGGCGAGGGGGAAAACGGCCATTTGCTCATTACCACCAGAACCAAAATTTACAGTTTTGATTACGGGAATCTCGGCCTGAGGCTTCTTCACGGTTCCAACGAGGTGGAAAACAGTCAGTTTGTTTCTTCTGGATTTGACGACAACGGAAATTTATTGGTGAGCGATTTCAGGAATCGCCGCCTTCTTTATTTATCGCGGCTCTCGGGTTTGTATTCGGGATATCAGGTGGAAATTTTGCGCATTGACTCGGGTAATTTTCCCCAGGTGCTGGTCGAAGTGAGCGTACGCGATATTTTGGGCGAAGAAGTGCTGGGTTTGGGCGAAGGGAATTTTATACTTACAGAAGAAGGCCTTGAATTCAGGAACACAGCCTTGAACTACTCGGGCTCCTTCGATGAACTCAGCAGCGTGGCGTTTATCGTGGAAGCATCGGAAAAACGCAGTGACGGTCTCTTCGTGTCGCGCCAGGCGGATGCTATGGAACAAGCTTTGCAGGCATTGCCTGGCGGTTCTCAAGTCAGGATTTTTTCAGCTGGTATTTCACCAGTAATGGAATTGGACAGGGGAGCACCAGTTGCCGACATTTTGCCGGTGATGGACAGTATCGGCGCTGACGGTCAATGGCGATTGGATCAAGCCCTGCGTTTGGCAGGAGACCGCTTGTTGCTCGATCAAAGCAAGAGAGAAATAATGTTTATCGGAAGCGGCGATCTTCCCGACTGGGCATTTGAAACCACGGGTATTAACCAAACCCTGGCGTACCTTCGCAATAATCATATTCGCTTTAATATCATCGACGTCTCGGAAGGCGAACCACACCAGGCCTTGCAATATCTCATGGAGGAAACCGACGGAAACCGCTACCGGCTTTATCAATCGCTGGGCATGATGAAATTGAAAGAAGATTTTTATTCGCGTCGAACCGGCATTTATCTGTTAAGAGTGGGTTCTCTATTTGACGGAGACTTTGGAAGAAAGTATCTTCCAATAGAAGTGGAAGTATCGCATTTTACCAAAAGCGGACGGGATGAGTCTGGATACTTTGCGCCACTGGATTTTTAGTATGCGGAGATTATCTATGGCCGGTGCAGGGACTGAAAGTGATGTAAAGGTCAGGGAAAAGACCGAAACAAAAAAACCCGATATGTACAAGGTCATCATGATTAATGACGATTACACCACCATGGAATTCGTGGTGGAAGTGCTTATCAAATTTTTCCAGAAGGATGCAGTCAACGCGCAGCGAATAATGGTCGAAATTCACGAAAAGGGAGCGGCGGAAGTGGGGACTTATACCTATGATATCGCGCAAAGTAAAATACAAAAAGTCCACAAATACGCACGGGAAAAAGAATTTCCGCTGCTCTGCCGGGTAGAAAAAGTCTAAGGGGTATTCATGAAAGTAAGCGGAGAAGTCCAGGACATATTAAACAGTGCGTACCAGGAAGCGTTGAGCTGGAATCACGAATTTCTCACTCCGGAACATGTATTGTACGCGGCCCTCAATTTTCCCTATCCACGGGACGTAATCACCCAATGTGGCGCCGAACCCGAGGCCCTGAGGGACAGCTTGCGAAAATTTCTCATTAAAAACACGCCTTCGGTGGAGAATCAGGAACCCCTGTCTTCCGCATCGTTCAATCAGGTTTTTGAACGGGCGGTGTTGCACAGCCATCACGTCAGCCGGGACACAATTGAACCCGGCGATATTCTGGTCTCCCTTTTTGACGAACCGGAAAGTCACGGACGTTATTTTCTCGAACAGGCAGGGGTGAATCGCCTGGCGCTTCTCGAAATCGTATCCCACGTGCTGGGCCGAAGCGAACAGGATACAAATGATGACGTGGAAGAGGGTCAAGGCGAGGAAGAGGAAAACAGATCTTTTTTTGCCGAAGAGGGAGAGAGTTTCGAGCAGGAGGAACAGGCGCAGAACCAGCAGGAACACTCAAAAAAGAAGAAAAAAAAGGCCATAGACGCGTTTACCCGGGATCTCATCGCAGTGGCAGCCGACGGTCAGATGGATCCCATAATCGGTCGGGCGGAAGAACTAGAGCGTTGCATGCAGGTTCTTATGCGCCGTATTAAAAACAATCCCGTGCTTATCGGCAAACCGGGAGTGGGAAAAACCGCAATTGTCGAAGGTCTTGCGCTGGCAATAAACGAAAACGTGGTTCCGGATCTTCTCAAGGGATACAAATTGCTTTCCCTGGATATGGGGGCACTGGTCGCCGGTACAAGGTACCGGGGGGATTTCGAGGAGCGAATGAAACTTCTCATGAAAGAAGTCGAGGCCGAGGATAACGTCATTCTCTTTATAGACGAGCTGCATACTGTTGTGGGCACCGGAGCCGCTTCCGGTGGCAGCATGGACGCTTCCAATATGTTGAAACCGGCCCTGGCTTCGGGAAAGGTAAGGGTTATCGGAGCGACTACCCCCGAGGAATATCGTCGCTTTATTGAAAGAGACCATGCCCTTGCCAGGCGTTTTCAGAGCATCGAAATACCCGAACCGTCTCAGGACGATGCGTACGAAATCCTCAAGGGTCTGCGCAAATACTACGAGGAGCATCACGAAGTTCGCTATTCCGACGAAGCCCTGAGGCAGGCGGTGGAACTTTCCACCCAATATATCAACGAGCGGTATTTGCCCGACAAAGCCATCGACGTCATAGACGAAATCGGCGCACTCATCCGGATCAAGACCTTCAAGCTGCCTGTGGAAAGCGATGCCCCGGGCAATTCTGCCGCACCGCCAAAGGAACCGACGCCCAGGCAAAATCCTTCGGGCGTCGCCCAGGTAAAAGAAGATGCGACTGAAGGAAAAAGCGCCGAAGAACGCCGCGCTTCCTGGCCCCGGGTGAGCGTGGAAGACATAGAAACGGTGATTTCCAAAATTGCCCGGGTTCCCAAAAAACGGGTGTACGGGAATGAGAGGGATAAACTCATGACCCTTGAATCTTCCATATTGGAAGGCATTTACGGACAAGACCAGGCGGTCAAGGCAGTGGTCGAATCAATAAAACGAAGCCGTGCCGGCTTTCGCAAGGGAGCCAAACCAGTGGCGAATTTCCTTTTTGTAGGACCAAGCGGTGTGGGCAAGACCGAACTCGCCCGGCAGCTGGCCGATCAAATGGGAATACAGCTCATCCGCTTTGATATGACAGAGTATCAGGAACGCCACTCGGTGAGTCGGCTCATCGGCTCTCCTCCCGGCTACGTGGGATTCGAAGAAGGCGGAATGCTCACCGAAGCGATCCGGCGCAACCCCCATGCGATTCTGCTGCTCGACGAAGTGGAAAAGGCTCATCCAGATATTTACAATATTCTTCTACAGATAATGGACTATGCCACCCTTACGGATAATTCGGGGCGCAAAGCCGATTTTCGCAATATCATTTTTATCATGACCAGCAATGCCGGTGCCCGGAATATTGGAAAAAGCCTTATCGGTTTTGGCGAGCGGATTATGGATAAGGCCGCCGTGCATGAGGCGGTGAACAGCACGTTTGCTCCCGAGTTCCGCAATCGCCTGGACAAGGTGGTAGTCTTTAACGGCTTGAGCGACCGGGTGCTCATCAGCATCGTCGAAAAAGAAATCGAAGAATTCAGGGAACAGTTGAAAGACAAGCAGGTGGATATTAGCGTCAGTACCGATGTAATCCGTTTTATTGCCAAGGTCGGCTATAGCGATGAGTTTGGTGCCCGCAATATAAGCCGCGCCGTCGACGATTTAATTCGTTCGCATTTCATAGATGAAGTGCTTTTCGGCAAATTGGAGAACGGCGGAAAGGCCAGGTTGAGCCTTGTTCCAGATGAAAAAGCCGGTGAAAAAGCCGGTCCGGAAAATCGCATCAAGTTCAGCTTTACCAAACGCCGAAAAAACAAGGACGAAAAAAAGCTGGAACATGTATGATTTTTCGGCGTTGCCCGAAATAAAATCCGATTATCGCGTTCGCCTTCCAAATCCGCGCGAAGCGTCGAAGGAGGGAATCCTGGCGTTCGGTGGAAACTTATCGCCGGGTATGTTGCTTTCGGCGTATGAACAGGGAATTTTCCCCTGGTTTTCCCAGGAGGATCCTGTTCTTTGGTGGTCGCCGGATCCCCGCTTCGTTATTTATATCGACGAAATTCACATCTCCCGCCGCAGCAGGCGTTTTCTCAGGAACAGCGGGTACGAAATTACCATGGACACAAGCTTCTGTGAGGTTATAGAGTTGTGCGCCCATGTCCCTCGTCGCGGTGAAGAGGGAACCTGGATCACCGAAGATATGAAATCTGCATATACGCTACTTCATGGGTTGGGCGCGGCTCATTCGGTAGAAGTGTGGAAAGGCGAATATCTCGTAGGCGGGCTTTACGGGGTTTCTCCCGGGCGTATTTTTTGCGGCGAATCCATGTTCAGTTTGGCCCCGAATGCTTCCAGGCTCGCATTGTTTGCGTTGGGGATATTTCTTCGCCGACAAAACAGCGTACCAATTATTGATTCCCAGATTGCCAATTGCCATATGGAAAGTCTGGGCGGAAGAAATATAAGCCGTGAGCTTTACCTCGACATTTTACAAAGCGCAGTGGACGGGCAATGTCCAGGCGGATGGGAGGAGTTTCGAAGCACCGCATCGGAGCTTTTGTAATGATTTGCCTTGTCAGCGGGTCGTTTTGCGAAGTTGGTTCGCCTTGTTTGGGGTGAGAACCCCTACAATGCTGAATGCGTCGCTGGTGGTGTTGACCACAGTTGCCTCTGCAAGCGGGGCATTGTTGGGACCCAATACGAGTTTTACCAGCGGATTTCGGGGTTTTTCCTGAAAGGTATGGACGACCATTCCCTTCGAACCGTTTTTTATTTTGACGAAGGTGCCTATGGGGTATACCGATAAAGCCTGAACCAAACCTCTGAGTACAGCTTCGTCGTAACGGGTGTTGCGGTTTTTTAGAAGTTCAAGTACCGCATGGTGGCCGTCCAGGGCCATGCGGAACGGCCGGTCGGAATTCATGGCGGCGTAGGAGGAACACACCGAAATTATTTTCGAGTGTTGGCTTATCCTTTCGCCGGTGAGATTGCGCGGATAGCCGCTTCCATCTATATTTTCATGGCTGCCGAGAACGCCGAGGCATACTGCCAACGGATAATCGTGTCTGCGGAGTATCTTGAATCCGAGAGCGGGATGGGCGAAAATAGCTTTTCGTTCGTGTTCGTTGAGTATTTTGTCGCTCATATAGAGCTGGGTGGGAAGTTTGATCATACCCACGTCGTGAAGCAGGCAGGTGGTACCCAACTCGATGAGTTTAAAGGGGGGGAGTCTAAATTCCTGACCCAAAATAGTTCCGATAATCGTGCTAATAACTGCATGGGTGACAAGGTAATTATTTTTTACGTTGAATTCATTGTAGCGAAGCAAGTATTGCTTTGATTTTTTTATCGTATCGATGAATTCTTTCACCCGGTTGGAAATCGTGCCGTGGGGCAAATCGTCCCGGGTCACAAGCTGGGTGAAAATTTTTTCAGTGAATTCCACCATGCTCCGAAATTCTTTTTCGGCTTGGGCAAGTTCTTCGGTATCTCGAAATTGGTTATTGAGACTGCCTGCTTCGGCTTCTTCACCCTGGATAACCGCCTCTGAACCGCTTCCCGGATGGTCGGTCATTTCGCTGTTGGAATAAAGGTGGTTGTATTCCCAGCGCTTGAGTCTTTCCAGCAGATCTGTGGTTACCGGCGTTTCGGCGGAAAGCAGGATGTAATTGTCATCGAGAAAGACTCCGCTTTTGAAGTATTTCCCTGCTTTAACCTGTGTAAGTAAATAATCGTTCATTGGGTACTCACATTTTGCATTTCTAAATTTGGTTGCCGCATGTCAAGGGAAAAATCTGTTGTATGTAAAAGATAATAAAATTATAATCCCATATAATTATTATAGGAGCAATCGGGATGAAATTTAAGCTTATTTTTTTCATTTTTAACGCCATTGTCCTCTTTTCGTTCCTTTTTATCTCTATGCTCCCTGTTTTGATGCTCGGGTGGGAATATGCGGCGCCATTTTGGCAAAATTCGTGGTATTTGTTGCTGCTGTTTGTGCTGATACTCGCCACATTGGACAGTTATTTTATAATCAACTGGAAACTGTTTACATTGATGGAGAAGAGAGACTGGGATGAAATACGGCGGTATCTGGAAATTCAGATATTCGAAAAAAGCCGGCTCAACGAGCAGCACCTGCAAATTCTTCTCAATACCTATGTTGTCAAGTCCGAATCGGCGAACATTCTCCGGCTCGCCGGGTACCTGAAGGATACGCGCCCCCGCCTTCGTTTCCGGCTACAACTTTCTCTGGGCATTGGATACATGCTGGAAAAGGATTACCGGGGATTGCGGGATTTTTTCTCCGGTTATGTGAGGGATGACAAGCTGGTAAAAAGCGGTTGGGCGGACTGGTATATGGCATTTGGAATGCTGCGTTGCGATAATACCGAAGAAGCCGCCCGGCGGCTGGAATTTATTCTGGAAAGGGGAAAGGACGATATGGTGGTGGTGTTGGCTCTTTATCTTTTGATGGAGATTCCGGGGCGCGATTCTGACAAGGCGGATCGATGGTTGAAAAAAATCGGAGAAAAATATTCCAGCGCCGACTGGGCTCAGAAGCTCGAGTCCCGCAAGGATCGGCTCCACGTATTGGCTCTCAGTGGCGTATTGCAGGAAGCCGGAGAGTGGGTCGTGGCAAAATACAATACGGATATGCCCACGGCGTTGCCCACCGACGAGGTTTCCCGGGAAGACAATATCCCCGCTCGAAACGAGTCGTAAAACCGCATGTACAGGAAGGAACCTTTTTCGGCCAGAAAAACCATTATGCAGCATTATCAAATGCGACCTGTTTCCTGTGTTCAGCTGAGTCTCCAGAGCCAGCACCGGGGAATTTTTCAGTTGGTACAAAGCAGTGGATCCAACCCGGCCGTTCTTGACCGCAAATTCCCGCTTCACGTATAATGGGCCTTCGCCCATGGCGATAATTACGCCGTCGTCACGGTGAATCATTTTATAACGGAGTACTGATGAGCGTTCGAGTTCGCTACGCCCCCAGTCCGACGGGACTCCAGCATATTGGTAGTTTGAGAACCGCATTGTTCAATTATTGTTACGCAAAAAGCAGGGGCGGAACGTTCATTCTCAGAATTGAGGATACCGACCGTTCGCGTAGCGACCCGCGGGCAATTCAGGACATTTACGACACCTTCAACTGGATCGGCCTTGGCTGGGATGAGGGTCCGGATATTGGCGGTGCCTATGGTCCCTATATTCAAAGTGAGCGTCGCAAAATCTACCGCACACATGCCCAACGACTTTTGGACAATGACAGTGCGTATAAATGCTTTTGCAGCCCCGGGCGTCTGGATGAGTTGAGAAAACAACAAGCGGAAAATAGAAGCAGGTTCCAGGGATACGACCGGCATTGCAGGAGCTTGAGTCCCGACGAATGCAAGTCGAGGGAAAGTGCGGGAGAACCGTATGTGATTCGTTTTAAAGTCCCCCTGGAAGGCGAAACCGTCGTATCCGATTTGGTACTGGGTCGGACCCGGCGCAAGCACAGGGATATTAACCCCGATCCGGTATTGCTCAAAGCCGACGGCTTTCCGACATATCATTTGGCGAATGTAGTTGATGATCATCTCATGGAGATTAGCCATGTCTTGCGAGCCCAGGAATGGGTGAGTTCTGTGGCACTACATATATTGCTCTACCAGGCCTTTGGCTGGTCACCCCCTGAATTCCTCCATTTACCCATGGTAATGGGAAAGGACGGCTCAAAGCTTGCAAAACGGCACGGTTCGACCAGTGTTACAGATTTCCGCAGCCAGGGGTACCTGCCCCAGGCCCTTGTGAATTACCTGGGCATGGTCGGTTGGAGCTATGATGAAACCAGCGAATTTTTTACCATGGGTCAGTTGGAGGAGATTTTTGCCGACGGGAATATCAACAAGGCCCCGGGTGTTTTCGATTACAAAAAGCTGCAATGGTACAATGCCCACTATATTCGCAACGCCGAAAATACTCGATTGGTGGAACTTTGCATGCCGTATATGGTAAAAAGCGGACTCATTTCTCCTGCCGATGCGAAAGAGGACTCGAAAGTCGCTATGCTTCTTGCCCAGGTAATGCCGTTGGCAAAGGAGCGAATGCGGCTTCTGGGAGATATTTCTTCGGTTGCCGGTTTTTTGTTTGCCGATGTCAGCGTCAGTCCGGAAGATTTGATACAGAAGAATCAGACAACCTGCGAAACGCTGGAAATATTGCGAACTATCCGCAGCGATTTTTCTGAAATCGCAGGCAAGACCGAAGATGAATTTCAGGATTACTTTGAAAAGCTCGCGGCGAAACTGGCTACCGATATGGGCAAAGTGATGATGCCTCTTCGCATGGCCGTTACCGGCAGCAAGGCGAGTCCTCCACTGGGAGCTTCAATAGCTCTGTTGGGGGAAGGAGAGGCCATGGGTCGCCTGAATTCGGCAATTGCCATATTGGAGCAAACCGCCTAAAGAATTTGCGGAAGGAATTTGCGGTTTGTTCCCGGATTTATCCCATTCAACCAAAGTCAAGGAGAGCAAAACAATGCCTACTACAAACGCAACATTGGAACAAATAGTATCCCTGGCCAAGCGCCGGGGATTCGTATTCCAGAGTTCTGAAATATACGGAGGGCTTTCCTCGGCCTGGGATTACGGGCCGTTGGGAATTGAATTAAAAAACAGAATTCAAAATCGCTGGTGGAAGGAAATGACCCAGCTCCGCGATAATATTGTGGGCATTGACTCCGCAATTCTCATGCATCCCAGGGTATGGGAAGCCAGCGGGCATGTGGAAAATTTTCACGATCCCATGGTCGACTGCAAGGAGTGCAAAAGTCGCTTCCGGGCGGACCATATAGACCTTGAAAAGCCATGCCCCGTATGTGGCAACAAGGACAGTTATACCGAACCTCGCCAGTTCAACCTCATGTTCAAGACCACAATGG
>JACSEG010000121.1_pt1 | contig 15350 bp, 9 predicted proteins | sample 8225521 | NCBI WGS metagenome assembly JACSEG01 (sample SAMN15705060, study PRJNA637333) | viral metagenome | isolation source: viral RNA from sea star tissue | host: Pisaster ochraceus | place: USA:Santa Cruz | collected 2018
AGGCCGTACAGCTGCTCCTTGTATCGAAGCCTATATCCTGGCCAGGCAAAAACATCCGGCGTCTGTGCGGAGATAAAAACAAGAACGAGAACGACACATACTTTTTGTATAAAACGAGGTATACGCATTACCTACGTATATCGGCTGTTTTTCCTAAGTGTTGATACATCATATCGAGGGTTTTCTGGGCAAGCTCTTCTGGAGAACGTTCAGCATCAAGAATGATACATTGAACATCGGTGGTGGATTGTAGTTCATGAAGCACTTGTTCGTACCCTTGCTGAACCCTCTGTAAAACAGTGCTGTTTTCCACAATGCTGTGTTCGGTCTTTTCGCGTTTTCCCACCCTTTCTAAGGCTGTTTCTGTGTCAATTTTTAGAAAAACAAGTACTTTTGGCAGAGGAAAGTTCCTATTCAAGGAAATAGTAAGATCTTTTATACGTTCAGACCCTTGATATACATAGGAAGAGAAGAAGTAGCGATCACAGAGAACGAGCTCCTTGTTTTGCGTGTGGGCAAGAATCCCATCCGTTCCATATACATGTTCGTAGCGATCTGCAGCATAGAGATAGGCAAAAAGAGGGTCATCTATGGCTAATGTGGCTGTTTTTTGAGACAAAAGGTCTTCAATCATCTTTCCAGAGGTGTTTTTACTTGGTTCGCAGGTGACGTGTACTTGCGTACCATCTGCCTTGATCTTTTTCGATATGCTGTTGATGAGGGAACTTTTTCCAGACCCGTCCACGCCTTCGAATACAACAAATCTATCTATTATTTCTCCATCGTACATAATTATCCTATTTGCATTACTTAATAGTATTATATAATAGGAAAGAACGTAATGAAATTATTTCATTCCCATTATCATACTCTTACAAAAGCTCATTCAAGGTTTGTCGTCTTGTCTCTGGCTGGAATCATGCTTGCAGGACTACTGCTAGCGCTTGTTTCCTTCAATCTATTACTTGTTGGGGTGAATGGAGAAATACAAAAACTACAGCAGGATCTAGACGGCACGCTTGTTTGGGACAGTGCGTCTTACAACGTGGATTCTTCACTGACTTTTCAGAACATCACGCTCAAAAACCCACGAGATTCACGAACGCTTTTTCGAATAAAGAATCTAAAAATGAGCCTTAACTTTTCTTATTTCTTTGAGAAACTTTTTGCTGATTTCGATTCAATGCCTAAACAGAGAAAACTGGACTACGAGAAGAAAAGTCTCGACTTCTTGTTTTTGAAGTCTCTTTCTCTTATTCAAATCGAAAACCTAAACGTAGACATAGCCTTTCAGGAGGACATCGCCTTAATCGAAAACTTCTTTGCTACTTTTTTTACAAAGAGATCACAGCCAAAGAACATGGATCTCATACTAAAAGAGACAAACGTCAAGATTTTCAACGAAGGGGTGGAGTATTCAGGATATGCAGAACGAGTGACGGGAATCTTAAACGAGGACAAGGGGATACAAGTAGAGTACAGTGTTGATGCGATAGTGGACTTTTTGACAGCAGAATACACAAGCACTTTGAGTGGAAGCTTAAATCTGTATGATCTTGAAAACTTAAAAAGTCGACATAGTCTCCAGACGTCCGACATTTTCTTGAACAAGTATGTTTTTATTCAGCCCTTGCGATTTGATTTTGAGCAAGACAATATTTCCTCGTCCCTTCAGGTGCATGGAGCGGAAAAACAAATCTTAAGCATGAAAAGTTTTACAGAGGAGCAGACGAGCAGTATTCAATCCGAGTTCTTCTCTTTTCAACTAGGCGAGTTATTGCAGCTAAGAGGCGAGAACCAAGCAGACTACGCTGGCATGTTAGAGACCAACCTAGAGGGGGCGGTAAACATAGAGATAGAAGAAGAGAAGCTTCGCTATAGGCTAGCGCTAAACAACAAAGAAGCCGGTGATTTTACTGTCAAGATCGACATAGAAGAGGATGACAAGATCATACAGTTTCACTCGTTTCTCTTGGAATACCAAGAACAGCGACTTAACTGGAATGGTTCCTTAAATCGAGAAACGTGGATTCCTGAGGGAAATGTCGATCTCAGTCTTTCTGAAACGTTCTCTTTGGCTCCTCTGTCCACAAAGATCCGATTTTTTTCTGAGGACTCGAAGACCTATGCGTCGATTACAAACTTTAACGTACATGGCTTTTCTCAATCTAATTTTACCATCATGTACGATTCGAACGATAACTCTATAGATGTATTTGAAGAAGGCAAGACTGACGTAATACTTTCGACTATCTTTGCTTCCTATGTAAACGAACATCTCGGAGGCAGCAATGTTCTGATTCCAGCAGACATACAAATGTTTTCTATTTCTCTCAATAGCTTGGACCTGTCGTTGCTAGACAGTATCTTTTTTGATAACAGAAACATAGCGCTGTTCTCCTTGCTTTCCTTAAACGGACGCGTCGATATTCAGATCAAGAACGGACAGCTATACGATCTTTCTTATTCGATAAAGATAAACGAAAACGATCAGGATATTTTTTACTTTTCCAGCGATGGAAACTACCAAGTAGATGATGGCTTCGCGATACAGGGGCTTTTTAGCCTGTACGAGAATGTTTCTGGTAGTTTTTTTAGCGAAGGCTACGGGCAAGAATCCTTGCTATTGGAGAACCCACTTCTGATAAGCATACAGACACAATATCAAGACGTTCTCTCTGTTTCCGAGAACGGAGCCGCAAAATCATATACAGACACCTTTGCGCTTTTGGTAAAAGCGGACGAGAATGGCATGGAATTTTCCATAGAGGACAATTTACTCGTCTCTGTACAGCTGAAGGAAGGACAGTTACACAAAATACTTGCTCAGCTTGACTCATTCACCCTGACGGGCATAGAGCAGATCATAGATGCTTCTCTTGATCTGGAGATAAACGAAGGAGTCGTTCCTCGCTTTTCTTCCTCCATCAACGTATACGATGCCAAGACTCCTCTCTTTCAACTTTCTAGTGACTATAAAGACAAGAAGGGCACTATCAAGTCTCTCTATACATATGCAGAGGACAAAACATTAGAGATTGATGGAAGCTTTGTACATGATCCGATCGAAGAGCAGTTTAGTTTTGTCTTGGAAGAAGTTTCTGAAGAAGACAGGAGCGACCAGAGAATCACACGTAGTTCGGGAACATACGACTATCTCAATAACACGTTCGCACTATCCTTTACAAACATGTCTCCTCAGTTGTTTTCGAAAAACCTTGAAGGCAACATAAACGCAACCTTAGAAGCAAAGCGAGATCTGTCGTCCGTAGACATTGTTGTAGAGCCGAGTGAAATTATCATGGTAGACACAAATACTCGCTATACGGTACACGGAAAAACATCCTACACACCAAACACAGTGGAGGTGAGTAATCTAAGCATCGAAAATTCCAATGTTCAGTTTCTTGTTCAAGAGGCAAAGCTAGAGGAGTCTACGCTTCGGGGTACGCTTGTTGGTGGTTCAAAATCAAATGCTGATTCTATACCATACATCCGGGCAGAGATCGACATAGACATGGAGGAAGCATTTGATCTGTTTTACAACGGATTTTCTATTCCCGATTTTAGTGGAAACGTAAGCTTGCTTCCGTACTTTACAGACTCAAAACGTATACCGTCTGATTATCGCTATGACATGGTCATAGAAAACAAAGACGGAAACTATGTCGTTTTAGAGAGAAACAACAAACTCTTTTTCAAGAGGAGCGATGTGGGGATAGTCGAAGGACGACTAGGAAACAAGGATAGTGCGTTCTCTATTCTGATCAGTGGTATTCAGAAAAACACCGAGCTGGGGTTTCGCTTTGATGTGGAACACCTTGACATTGCAAGAATTATCTCGGACATGTCCATAGATACTCAATCCTTTCTTGTGGAAAAAGGAAACTTCTCTGGACCTGTCTTTTTGCGGGGCACTATTTCTGAGCCAAAATTTTATGCAAGCCTTCAAAGCTCTTCACTTTCTTTATATATTCCTAGCGTAGAACAAAGCTACACTGCAGGTGATGTCTTCATAAACATAAGTGATAATCAAATTAGCGTCTCCAATGTATTTTTTTCGTCAGGCGACTCAGACCTCATGCTAAACATAAAAGGATTCTTCGATAAATACAACATTGGTTCCTTACAGATAGACGTTGTAACCGATGCGGAGGAATACCATAACATACCTATACTGAACATTGGAAACGTTGTGACATCAGGAAACGTAAGGGGAGCGGTTTCTATCAAAGTAGACGCACGTGACATACTGGTAAGCGGCACTCTCTATCTTAAAGGGACATCGATATTTCTTCGAGAAATAGAAGACATTAAAAACGAACTTGTTGAGAACCAGAGAATCATTGCAGTGGATCTTACTCTTAAAACCGACACAAGTGTTATCTTTTACTGGCCGAACAAAGGTTTTCCCTTGCTCAAAAGTTACCTAGGACAGAACCAAGAACTCCGGGTGGTCTACGATGGCTACAGTAATGTCACCGATTTATATGGAGACCTCGCGCTTCAAGGTGGGACCGTATACTATTTTAACAAGGGATTTCGCATCAAAGAGGGTACGATTGTCTTCGATACCAAAACTTATGAAATACCCCTCATAGAGAACTTTGAGGCAACTTCGAATTATAGAATCGATAACCAGAATTATGTTGTTGTGCTCCATACGGACAGATCTTTCGTTGATAACATAGATTTCAGGACTTCCAGCAGCCCCTCATTATCAGAGTACAGTCTCAGCCTCCTTCTCGGTGGGGCTGGGTCTACGAAAGACGAGAATGCAAACCTGAATTCTTCTGACCTTTCGTTTGAGGATGTTGGAAGAACAATAGCAAGCCTAGGAGATCAACTTAGTAACATTAGCCTGGTGTCTCAGTTTGAACAGCTTCTTGCCCAGTCATTAAACCTTGATTACCTCTCTTTTAGTACGAAAATAGTGGAAAATCTCCTTGTAAGCACCATTTCTGAACAAAGGAACAGCTTAAATGCCATAGCTCAAACCAGAGTGCTCTATAATTTGATTGATGGTTCCTATTTGGAGATAGGAAAGTTTTTTCAACTTGCCTATCTTAGTCTCGTATTTCAAATCAAAGAACAAGACCAAGAACGCTTGAGTTCTAGAGGATTTAATTCACCCTTGTTTCTGAGTACCAAGATTAATATTGACATACCCACGCCCATTTTAGATGTTTCGTGGTCTTTTCAGCCGAGTCTTTTTAGTGTTTACGGGAGAAATTCTCGCCTACTCAATACTTTATCTCTTTCGTGGGGAACACGGTATTAACAAGATTTAATATAGTTTGATATAGTAGAGAAAGTAAACGGAAAATATGTATATAACAATGAAATATGGAACCCCTTTCTTGTCGATGAACATTCGAGTATTTGCCCTACTCCTTCTCTTTGTTTTCTCTGTAAACATGCAAGTAATGGCGCAAGAGACGGCAGCAGAACAAACGCAAGAGACGGCAGCAGAAGAAGTTTGGTACCTTAACAAGGAAATCTCTGGTTTTGAATATGTAGGGCTAAGGGTCATTGGTAGGGTAGACATGAACAACGTTCTCTCGAACTATCGTGGACAAGAATTTACATCTGAATTACTCCAAGAAATACAAGAAACCTTGTATGAATTAGAGTTTTTTCAAGAACTTATACCAGAAGCAAAGCAGGGTCCCAACGGAGAACTCATACTCTCCTTTACTTTTATAGAGAACCCCAGTATTTCTCGAATACGTTTTATAGGAAACGAGCGAATAGGGTCGAGTACTCTCCTAGGAGCGGTAAGTGTCCGAAGAAACGAAATAGTAAACGACTTGAAACTAAAACGAGATATACAAGAGCTAACGAAAACATACTATAACCAAGGTTATCCAAATGTACAGATTGACTATCAAACCATTCCAGATGAAGTCTTGAAAAACAAGGTCGAGGTGCTGTTTACCATTGTTGAAAACAGTCGAATCACCATATCAGAGATTGCGTTTGTCGGAAATAATTTTTATTCTGACGAAAAATTGACATCAATCATTAGTTCAAAGGTACGGAGTATTTTTCAAAAAGGAACCTTTTCTGATATTCAAATCGCAAACGACAAACGTCTCATCGAAGAGGAATACTCGCGGCAGGGGTTTATCGATGCTAAGGTGGTTGATGTCATTACCGAGAAAATCCAAGATCCAGAGGATAACGTAAGCAGTAACGTAAAAGTGCGTTTTGTAATCAGTGAGAATAGTCAGTACATACTTGGAGACATCTCTTTCGGAGGCAATCTGGTCTTCTCGACAGAAGAGCTGAGAAGACTCTTCGTTATACAAGAAAACGATATCCTTGATTTCACCAAGATTCAAGTGGGGTATGATGCCCTACGTTTAAAATATGCAGACGAGGGTTTTATCTTTAATCGTTTTGTCATAGACGAGGACAAGGATGAGAACATCAAGAAGATTAGCTATTCCATAGAGATCGAAGAATATGGACAAAGTCATATAGAAAACATTATTTTTCGTGGCAACATTACCACAAAGGACTTTGTCGTAGAACGAGAGCTTGTCTTCGAAGAAGGGGATCTGTTTAGTTCACGTGCACTAAAACAATCTCGACTGAACCTACTCGGTACTCGTTACTTTAAAAACGTCATTCCAGAAACAAAGCCAGGTAGTGTTCCTGGACTCGTGGATCTTGTGCTTAATCTAGAAGAGGACAGCTCTCGAGACATTCGTGTTGGGCTTACCTTTGGGGGATCCATAGAATTTCCAGTAAGTCTCTATCTTACCTGGAATCAGAGTAATCTTTTTGGAAGAGGGCTTACATGGAATAACAGTGTCGTTGCTTCGTATGGAGAGCAAACCTTCGAGAGCACCTTTATTGAACCTTACTTTCTTGGCTCTGCTTTTCTTCTGAGTGCATCCCTTTTCTTTACCCATGAAATCATTACCAATGCTTCGCAAGACATACGAAGCCCTTTTCTTAACGGAGAGGGAGGCTCAGTAAACTACGATCCTTATACGGGGAAATATGTTTTTACGAGCCCTACAACACACAATGGCGTTTCCTATGCTGCGGGAGATCCTTTTCCAGGTACTCCTAGCTCCAGTCAAATCAGTGACCTTGGTCTAGAAGTAGATAGGGATTTCTTTGGTTCTTTTTTAAATTCTATCTATAACAATTCATTGATGGACTACGATAGTTATCGAATAGGTGGTAGCCTTGGCACAGGGTATACCTATAGAACTCCTTTTGGTAATTTCGGAACACGCGTTAGTTTAGGTTCCACGTTCTCGTACGTATATTATGACAAGCTTTCGTTTCGTTCTGCAAACTTGCAAACTCGTAAGAACCTAGAGACCTGGCGTGTGTTCAACTCTCTTTCTCTTACCTTGTTCTATGACAGCAGAGACTTATACTTTGCACCTAGTTCGGGCTTCTACGTCAAGCAGAATTTTACCTTTGTTGGTGGATTACTCTTCGGTGATTCTCATTTTATTCGAACAAACACCCTAGCAGAAGCACATGTGACCTTATTCGATTGGCAGCTTCTCTCTAACTGGTCTTGGAAAATGGTTCTTGCGGGACAAACATCGTTTAGTAGTATTATTCCTCAGTTCTTTTATCCACAAGGAAGTAGTTTTGCTACGGATGGTCCAACCTTTAGCCAGAAACTACGACTCAACGGAATTACGGATGCTCGGGGCTGGTATAGAATCTACAATGGTGAGGCAACATGGAACTCATGGGTCGAGCTACGTATGCCACTGTTTGAAGACATAATCTGGTGGGATCAGTTTTTTGAAGTCGCAGCATTGTGGACTTCGTACAAAGATCTAAATATCTATGATACGAATGTATATTTTACCTTCGGTTCTGGATTTCGTTTCGTCCTTCGTCAGTTCCCACTCCGTGTTTATTTTGCAAAGCGTTTTCTTCTTCAAGACGGCGTAATAGATTGGCAAAGAGGTAATCTTACCGCATCAAGCAATGTAAACGATGATTCTGGCATAGATCTCATTTTCTCTATTTCGATATTTGAGTAAAGCATGCGTGAAAATACTATGATGAAGCACAAAATGTCACGATATATCATTCTTCTTTTTCTCTTTCTGGGAGCTCAGGCATTTGCTCAAAACACAAATACTTCCTCGATAGCAATAACCACGGTAGCCATCATTGATGTTCAAAAAGTCTATGATTCGTTTCCAGACGAATCGCGAGGATACGATAGTCTATCTCAACTCAAGGAAAAATACCAACGAGAAATAGACGAACAAGTAAGACGATTAGATCTTCTTAAGCAGCAACGATCTCGTTCCCTAGAAGATGGGGCATACAACAGAGCAACGGGCTATGAAGAACAAATAATAAACTTAACAAATCTTATTGAAGCTCTGAGCGAGAGGAGACAAAACGAGTTAATACAGCTAAGTAAACTTCCTCTATCTAGACCTTTCTTGGAAAAACTACAAAACGCAATAGAGTTTGTAGCACAGGAGAATGGATTTACCATTGTCTTACATTCCAATACAGAAGGTTTACAGTGGTGGTCACCTGTGGTTGATATTTCGGAAAAAGTGATAGATCGAATAAAAAGACAATAAGAGCACGGCTATGAACTCTTTTACCACACCTATGATGGTTCAGTATAAGAAAGAGAAAGAACGTTTGAAAGATCATCTACTTTTTTTTCGTGTAGGAGACTTTTTCGAGCTTTTTTTTGAAGACGCGATTCGCGGCTCTCGTCTTTTGGATATCACCCTTACAAAAAGACAAGGGGTAATCATGTGCGGGGTGCCTGCACAGGTCATCAACACGTACATAAAACGTCTTCTCAAGCAGGGCGTAAAAGTGGCAATCTGTGATCAAAAAACAAGTGCAAGAAAAGGCATGCTTGTTGAACGAGAAGTTGTCGAACAGATAAGCCCGGGAACGATCAGTGATCTCGAATACCTAGAAGACCCCTCACACAACTATCTTATGGTAGTACAAAAAAACAACGACCAGTATGCCTGCTGTTGGATTGATATCTCCACAGGTGATTTCTCGGCTCGTGTCATGGACGCTGTACACGACACACTGTACGCGACCATCTTGAATCTTCGTCCTCGGGAATTGATCATTTCTGAAAGAGAACAAAACAGTCTAGCAATGCAGCAGCTAAAAAAAGAATTCGAAGGTCTCTGTGTTACGGTTCTTCATGACTGGTTCTTTTCAAAAGAAGAGGGTGTCAAGCTTCTCCAGGAGACACTCGGTGTAGTGAACCTAAAATACTTGGATCTAGAAGAAAAGAATAGCATCTTGCTTTCCCCTATTTCTGCCCTGCTTCAGTACATTCAAATGAATAATACCCGTGTCACGAAGCGTATTCATACGTTGAACATACGAAACTCACAGAACTTTATGGTCCTAGATCCTGATTCCATCTACAATCTGGAGCTATATTCATCAATCAAAGAAAAAAAGACAGAGCACTCTCTCTTGCATATATTGAACAGCACTACGACTCGGATGGGGATTCGAGCTCTTACTCAGTGGCTTATGTACCCCCTGCTCGAGAAAAAAAAGATAGAAGAACGTCAGGAACGGGTACAGTTCTTTCTTGAACACGAAGAAATTGCCGCAGAGATACGACTATTGCTTAAGAACATTTATGACATGCCAAGACTCCTTACCCGTATAACAACACTCAAGGCTCATTCTCAAGACCTGCTTTTTCTAGGATCTAGCATCGACAACTCCTTAGAGATCATCCGTAAGCTTAGAGAAGCAAAGAAGATCTTTTCTTTCTATAACGAGGAAAATGTTGGAAGATCAGGAGAGATGGTGGCCAAGATACATGCTGCAATCAATGACGAAGCTCCCATACAAATTGGTTCTGGCTATGTCATCCGCCCTCAGTACGACGAAGAGCTCGATTCCTTACGCTACACATACGAAAACGTTCGGGAAATCTTAAGAAATTATCAGAACAAGGAACAGTCCACGTTTGCTGCCACGCTTCGGCTTAAAAACAACAGGGTGCTCGGGTACTACTTTGAAATATCTCAGAAAATGAAGGGGACCGTTCCAGATCATTTTATATTGCGACAGACCATCAGCAACAGCTGCAGATATAAAACCACAGAACTCGCAAAGATAGAATCGGAAATACTCAATGTAGAATCCAAGTTATTCGAACGAGAAGAAAGTCTCTTTTCGAAACTCGTAGAAAGCCTTGTTCCTTTCATACACGATGTAAGTAATCTTGCTTTCTTTATTGCAGAAATAGATGTCCTGCTATCCTTTTCGGAGAACGCAAAAAGATATGATTACGTACGACCGAAGATATGCGATTCAAACGTCCTGCACATAGAATCCGGTCGACATCCTGTTATAGAGTTCTATAACAAGAGCGAGGACTTTATCCCCAATGACCTAGTCCTAGGGGCAGAGAACGACACGTTTTGCATGCTGACCGCTCCTAACATGGCAGGAAAATCGACCTATCTTCGACAGAACGCGTTGATGGTGATCATGGCACAGATGGGTTCGTTTATCCCTGCAAAAAGTGCTGAGATCGGTATTCGAGACAAGATATTCTGTAGGGTGGGGGCGTCCGATAATCTGATTCGTGGGCATTCGACTTTTCTTCTTGAAATGAGTGAGACCGCCTACATTATTCAGAACGCAAACGAAAAAAGCTTTGTTATCATGGATGAGATAGGAAGGGGGACGAGCACGCACGATGGACAATCTCTTGCACATGCAATTGCTGAATACTTTTTAGAAAAGAAGATTTTCACGGTTTTTGCTACCCATTTTCACGAGCTAACAGCCCTTGATTTTCCTAACCTACAGCGTCGTACCATCAGTATTACCATGTACGAAGATAGGATAGTTTTTAAACGGAAACTCATAGAAGGTGTTGCAGAGCGTTCCTATGGAATCGAAGTGGCCGAACTTGCAGGATTAAATAAAAACGTTCTCATACGTGCGAAAGAAATACTTAAAGGCTTAGAAAAAACGACCCAGGTGCGGAGCCTAGACGTAAGAAACGAGGAGGGTGCCAAGCAAGAGACGTCCTGCTTGTATCAGCTAGGCAAGGATCCAGCACAGAGAGAGCTTGTTGAAAAGGAGTTCATGGCAATCATTGATACCAATCTCGAACAAACGACTCCTCTCGAAGCACAGGTGCTTCTGTATAAGCTACAAGGACTTCTAAAACAAAAATAACAAAATAATTCAAGTGCCTCCTTTTTTACGTATTCTTATAGGATGATTTCTTACGTGTATTCCCTACAAGATTGCGTTGTCTGTGCAAGCCCTCGGTCTGCGGCAATATGTGCAACGTGTATGAGTAGATTAAAAAGAAGAAGAGGGCCTTTTTGTACACGATGTGGTACTCGCCTGCTTAGTGAAATAGAGCATTGCTTACGATGTAGAGAGCTCGATGCGTCGTATTGCTATACGCATTCTTTGTGGGAATTTAACGAGGTTTTTAGAACCATTTTGTATCAGTATAAAAGTGCACGGCTTCGCTACCTCAGTTACTTCTTTGCAAAAGAACTCGTGCGCTATCTACAAGATAGGTTTTTTGATAGCTATGCTCCTGAGTCGCTGTGTGTCGTACCGCTACCTGCAAACAGAAAGAACATCTATAAACGAGGTTTTGACCAAAGCCTTGTTATAGCACAGAGGCTTGTTCGCTATACCGCAGTCTCGCTCGTGAACTGTATCAAAAGAAAAGTGGCAAAGGAGCAGAAGAAATTATCTCGATCAGAGAGAAAGAAAAACACCGCAGGAAGCCTGTTCCTTTCTTCCCCATCCAAGGCAGCAGGACTCGCAAATTTCAAGGTCATACTCCTTCTAGACGATATTTACACCACAGGATCAACCATGCAAAAAGCGTACGAATTACTCTCTGCTTCTTTGCAAAAAAGCGTTCCCACTCAAAAAATTCTTCTTGAAGGGCTTACGCTTTCTCGTATTGATTAATAATAACACTTCCTATAAGATTGAAACATGCATCTGCGCTTGATCCTCCTTTCTCTTCTCGTTTTTACTATGCTTGGATCTTGCTCTATACAGAGTGAAAAAGAAGAAACCCATAGCCGTGTTCTTGCCTATACCGTAAGCTCGTATCCCTATTCGGTAGTCTGTACGACAGGAATGATATGTGACCTGGTAAAGAATTTGGCAGGAAGCTATGCACAACGAACACAGATTATCTCGAATGGAATCGATCCTCACACCTACATACCAAGTCGTTCTGACATAGTCAACATAGCAGATGCCGATATTATCTTTTATAACGGTCTTCATCTTGAGGGAGCATTGGGAAACGTGCTTGTTCGTCTTGCAGACAGGAAAAACATCGTATCTCTTGCCGCAAGCTTGGATAAGGAAGACCTAAAGAACAGCACCGAGTCAACGACAGATCCACACATATGGATGGACGTATCGCTATGGCTGCAAGCAGCAGAATCTATTCGCGTGGTTCTCCAGGCCTTTGACCCGACGAATCATCAGTACTATGAAGACAATTTCAAAGGCTACTCCTTGCAGTTAAGCAAGTTACATAGCTACATATACGAGATGCTGCAGAGTATCCCCGAACAATCGCGTGTGCTCTTTACATCGCACGATGCGTTTCAGTACTTTGCAGAGGCCTACGATTTTACCGTATACGGCATACAGGGAATAAGCACACAGTCAGAAGCAAGTCTCCATTATATTAATTTTCTTGTTTCGCTTATACTAGAAAGAGGTATTTCAACGGTTTTTGTTGAGTCAAGTGTTTCCCCAAAATACATGCAAGTTCTTGTTGAGGGCGTTCAATCACATGGGCAATATATAGAAAATGGTGGATCTCTTTTTGCAGATGCGATGGGAGCTCCGAATACATACGAAGGTAGTTATATAGGCATGATGGATTACAATGCAAGGACTATAACTCGATCGTTACAAGGAACTGTTCCTCTGTTGCGTTTTTTAGATTAAGAAAAGAGAAACATGACAAAACCCGACACGAACACAGAAATATGTCTCAAGGTAGAGCACCTTACCGTTGCGTACAACAAACGTCCGGTGCTTTGGGACATTGACCTCGCGTTACCCACAGGAAAGCTGATTGCAATAGTTGGACCAAACGGAGCGGGCAAGAGCACGTTCATGAAGGCGGTACTGGACATAATACCACGTATTTCTGGATCAGTACGTTTTTGTGGGCAAAGCATCAAAGATTTTCGAAAGAAGATCAGTTTCATGCCTCAGAAAAAAAACATCGACTGGGATTTCCCCATAAACGTTCTCGAGCTGGTAACGATGGGAGCCTATAAGAAAGTAGGATGGTTTCGGAGAATCTCTCGCAGTTACAAAGATCTTATATACCAAGCACTAGAGAAGGTGGGGATGCTTTCTTATGCAAACCGTCAGATTTCTCAACTATCAGGGGGACAGCAGCAACGAGTTTTTATGGCCCGTGCCCTTGTAGAAGATGCAGAACTGTATTGCATGGACGAACCCTTTGCAGGCATTGATGCAACAACAGAAAAATCTATTTTTAACATACTCAACGAACTTCGGAAGCAGAACAAAACCATCATCGTGGTACATCATGATATTAACATGATACGAGAGCAGTTCGAGCATGTCGTACTGCTCAATCTTCGCCTTGTTGCCGCAGGAGCGGTAAAAGATGTTTTTACCAAGGAAAACCTAGTAAAGACATACCGAGGGAGGCTAACCCTTCTTGACTATGCAGCAGAGGAGGTTATTCGAAACAGGTGATGTGGCAATCCGTCTTTGATTTTTTATCTTTTAAGAACTACAACTCAAACATCGTAATCTTTGCGCTTGTCGTATATGGGATAGGGGGAGGGATACTTGGGGTATACATGATGCTAAGCAAACGATCCATGATTTCGGATGCTTTCAGTCATGCAACACTGCCCGGGGTGGTTGTCTCGTTTCTTATTGCCGCCGCTTTTGGTGGCTTCGCGTATAGAAGCATCTGGGTACTCTTGCTTGGAGCAATCGTAAGTGCCTTTTTTTCCTTGCTCATCATTGTCATGTTTCGTTCGTTCACCTTCTTAAAGAACGACGCCTTGTTTGGCATTATTATAAGCATCTTCTTTGGAGTAGGGATCACGCTCATGAGCATAGCAAACAAGGTAAGCACCGTGCATGCAAGCGGTCTCTTGTCGTACATCTATGGAAACCCGACTTCCTTGCTACGAATCGACACCTACTTTTTTTTGCTGTCCTCAAGTCTCGTCTTGTTTTTTGTGCTCTTCTTTAGACGGAAACTTCTTGTAAGCAGTTTTGACCCTGACTACGGATTAACCATTGGCATTCCGACACGACGTATAGATTTTGTGCTTCTTTGTCTGACCCTTCTGCAAACAATAGTGGGAATACAGGCGATGGGCATTATCCTTGTAAGTGCTATCTTGATAGTACCTCCCGTGTCCGCACGGTTTTGGTCTCATTCCTTACGAAAGATAACGTTTATCTCCGTGCTTTTCTGTGTGCTCAGTACCCTTATGGGAGGGATGATAAGTTCCGTCAATACCAATCTTCCTGCAGGTGCAAGCATTATCCTTGTCGCAGAATTCTTTTTTATTCTCAGTCTTCTTTTCGGTACAGAGAAAGGGGTGGTCAAGAAGATCATGGGGCAGTTCTTGTATAGAATCAAAATCATGAAACAACATCTTATGAGAAACATCTACGAGTATCTTGAGACAAAGCAAGTCTCCCCCCAAGAGGGATCGATTTCTTCTCAAGAACTCTTCGCAGTGTCGGGGCTTTCGAGATACATGTTCCATTTTGTTCTGTCTCGTCTAAAGCAACTGGGGTTTGTCAGCATATTGTATCAGCAGGTGCATTTTACCGAGAAAGGTTTTGTAGAAGCCATGCAATTCGTAAAGAATCACAGGCTTTGGGAGCTATACCTGATTGAAAACACGTATGCTAGCGTAGAGGATGTTGATTTTTCTGCAGACACCGTAGAGCACGTTATCAGCAAGGAACATGCCATAGAACTTGAAAAACTTCTGGACAAGAAATATCACACAAGCGAGAATGTGTTGAAAAGTCCACACAGGATACCACGATGATACCCACATGGCATAGCATAGATACATGGATGGTCGTTCAGGCAATCATCATAGCAGTCTCCTCGACCTTTATCGGACTTCACCTAGTACTAAAACGTGAAAGTCTTTTGTCAGATGCAATCAGTCACTCGGTACTGCCGGGTATCGCGATAGCATACATCATCGCAGGATCGCGACTAGGGCTAAGCCTTTTTGTCGGTGCCATAATAATGGGTTTTTTGACAAGCCTTCTTGTGGATTTTATTATCAAACATGCGGGGATCGAAG
>JACSEG010000122.1_pt1 | contig 15338 bp, 13 predicted proteins | sample 8225521 | NCBI WGS metagenome assembly JACSEG01 (sample SAMN15705060, study PRJNA637333) | viral metagenome | isolation source: viral RNA from sea star tissue | host: Pisaster ochraceus | place: USA:Santa Cruz | collected 2018
TGTTGGGTGTGTTTGGGGTGTGCGTCGCCGATGAGAATGATCTTCCTGTTATCGCCAATCCATCTGAATTCCGTAACTGCAGCATATAACGCCTCATGCACCGCTTCGGGTATGTCCCGCCCTCCCCGGGGAGTAATGCGCTTCAAAATAAACGATATTTTGTCAATTCCGGGTTCAAAACGACGTATCCGGTAGAGATATTCGTCGAGATAGTCGCGGTAATACACGAAGCCGATTCGCACCTTCTCAAAGCCCCCGGTATTTTCTTCAATTACCCTGCCCAGGTTTTCCCTGAGCCAGGGCATGTCATTTTCCATGGACTCGGTACTGTCCAGGGCAATTACCAGGTCCAGCTGTTTTCCCCTTTCCTGGCTGAGTATTTCTTCTATCTGGTTGAGAATATCTTTTTCGCCGCCTGAAAAAAGCGTTTTTCCGTCGGTGGCCTCGGCTATATTCGAAAAGCTGCTGACGGTGTCGGCCATATATTTGGTCAGATCCGGTTCGATGGGTTTCTCTTCAGTTTCCTCATCCCCTGCCGGCTCCCCGGTTGCCAGCGGTTCACGAGGCAGGGACGGCTTTTGGGTCACCCTCATAACAAACGGGTTATCGTCGTAGCCCCCCCTGTAGTCCGCATAGGGCAATTCAAATGCCCGTACGCTTAAATAGGTTCCGTCCAGAACCTGAATCTCCCCGTTTCGGTCTTCTTCATAGCCGTATTCAATTATATAGGGGATAAATATTTTAAATGCCCGGCCGAACTGATCATCGGAAACAGAAGTGGAATCGATAAGCGAGTACAAGCCTTCGCTGCGCAGTATTTCACCGTTGAGAATCCGCAATTCATCGCCATTTTCAGGATGATACGACGGATTTCTCAACGCATAGCTGACGCGTTTGAATGCCGGGTCCGCGGTGGATTCGGTGAGCAAGACGGATTTTATCCAGGGCTTCTTGCGCACATAGAGATAATAACCCCCCTCTATGCTCTGCTCCATTCGCAGGTCCTGCGAAGTTATCGACAAATCCTGACCGGCAACCTCGGTCAGCAATGACAGGAATAAAAATATACCGAGAAAACTCATCATCCCGTATCTCATAGGGATATTATCGGCCACAGGGCTGCTGGAATAAGCACCGATCACAACTATAGTCGAATCAGGAAGCATCTACCGCAGGTCAATACAGGTATGGAGCGATACATGAAACCACTGAAAATTATGAAAGAAACTTTTTTGTTTGCAGCAATGCTTTGCCTGTTTATGGCCTGCATCCCGCTTTTTCAGGGAATACAAAGCCGGTTCGATCTGGAAGCACCGATAATGCGGAAGTTGCAGCAGATCGATAACCAGCAAATACGAATTCTGTTCTCCGAAAAGGTTAAGGCTGATGCCAAGGATTTTACCGTACACGGAGGCGGCTCCATAGATTCGATCCTTGTTTCAGATTCAGAAACCATAGAGCTGACCCTGTCGGGATGCGATACCGCAGGCATCGAATACTTGCTGGAAGGAACGGTTACTGACTCAAGCGGTAACAGTTTGTGGTTCATGCAACCCTTTTACGGACTTAACGCCAACCCCGCCCATCTGATAATCAATGAATTTATCAATGAAAACTCATCCACCCGCTTTGAAAAAGTAGAATTATTTGTACTGGAAGGGGGAAATTTGGCGGGAATTACCGTCTACAATGGCGCGGCAATCAACAACAATGCTTCAATCACCTTTCAGGAGCAGGAAGTAATCCAGGGAGAATACCTCATCGTACATTTCAGATCGAAGGAGGCCGAGAGTTCCGGTGAAACAAACGAATACGGCAATTCTTCGGAAGCCGTCCTCAATGGAGCAACTTCAAGCCAGGCAACCGACGGCATCCGGGATTTTTGGGTCGAAGGAAAAAACGGACTGAGCGATACCAACGGGGCCATAAGCGTCTACAACACGCCAGCTGCCCACTCCAAAATAATGGACGCCGTAGCCTACAGCAATCGGACATTCGAAGAAGGCAAGGCATACAACAGCTTTGGCTCTTCGCATATCTGGGCTCTTATGCAGGAACTGCAAGCTGCAGGGGCCTGGATCTCGGCGCAGGAAGACATCAGACCCGAGGATTGCCTGCGCACCGCCAATTCCACCTCAACCCGCAGCTTGAACAGAAGAAATACAACCAGCGATAGCAACAGTCCGTCGGATTGGTACATCACCGCAACCGGCGAAAGCAGTTTCGGCTCGGCAAACAGTAACATCGTTTACGAACCGTAAAAAGTCCAAAACCCATCCTCCGGGGGGCTCTATAGCCGCCCGGATTTTCACGTTCCAAAACCGCCCGGATTTTTACGTTCCAGCACCGCCCGGATTTCAAATTTTAGAGATACCCGGATATCAAATCTTCAAGGGTGGCCTTTGGCGCCGCCCCCACATGCTGTTTTACCACCTGCCCGTCTTTGAATACCAGCAATGAGGGAATCGACATGATGTTGTATTTGCTCCCAATATCGCGCTGATCATCAACATCGACCTTCCCTATCTTCAGCTTTCCCGCGTGTTCTGTAGCCAGTTCTTCGAGAATGGGAGCAATTAATTTGCACGGCACACACCAGTCCGCCCAAAAATCAACTATTACGGGTACGTCGGAATTGAGTACCTCACTTTCAAAATTATCGGTTGTCAGAGTAATCGCAGCGTTCATGGCACACCCCTCATTGATAAGGACTCAGCAGATCCTTATATGAATCAGGGTACTAGAATCTAATCTGCGGGTCAATTATGTTACCATAACTGGTTCGCGCCGATAATTGAGAAAATTCTTCAGCAGCGTTTTACCCGCCTGGGAAGCTATGGATTCGGGATGGAACTGTACACCCTCAAGAATATGTTCCCTGTGCCGCAGACCCATGATTTCGCCGTCAGCACTGCGCGATGTAACTTCCAATTCACCGGGTAAAGTGGATTCCTCCACGGCAAGGCTGTGATATCGGGTAAACATCGAATCCACGGGAATGGAACGGAAAACGCCCCTTCCGTCATGGCTGATCTTTTCGGTTCTCCCGTGTACTATCCGCCTGGCCTGAACAATCCCTGCGCCAAACGCCTGGGCAATGGCCTGATGTCCCAGGCACACACCCAATATGGGAATTGTACCCGCGAATTTTTGTATGACCTCCAGACTTATGCCCGCATCTTCCGGCCGCCCCGGACCTGGACTTATGACTATCTGCGACGGAGCCAAATCGCTGATCCCCTGCACATCCATTTCATCGTGGCGTATCACTTTGACCGCCAAATCGGATATCTCCCGGAAATACTGGTACAGGTTGTAGGTAAAGGAGTCGTAATTATCAATTAACAGCAGCATGGTTTTCTCCTCATTCAGCAATAGCACTGGCTCGCAAAAAAAGCCGACCATCCCGGCGGATGATCGGCTTTCGCCGCAGGCATTTTATTCTGTGATATTGCATACTCATTCACAAGATAAAATACACATTATTTTTTATAGAAGCGAAGCTTCTTTAACGATAGAAGCGAAGCTTCTTTAGCTATAGAAGCGAAGCTTCTTTTGCCGCAGCCTCCTCAACTGCGTAGGACTCTCCTTCTACGATTTCATCTTCGCTGGTTTCCGGCTCCGCTTTTTTGATTTGAGGCTTGAAAACAACGTGCTCGGCAACAATTTTGACGCGGCTTTTGTTTTGCCCGCTATTATCCTTCCACCTGTCCTGCTTGATTCTGCCGACAACCCGGACACCCCTCCCCTTGGAAAGATGATTGTTGCAGGCCTCGGCCAATTTGGTCCAGCACTCGACATCGAAAAAGCTGACCTCGTGCACTTTTTCCTCATTGACCTCGTAAAACCGGTTACTTGCAACGCCGAAATTACAGACTTGAGTTCCCCCGCTTGTGGTACGCAGCTCAGGATCACGGGTGAGATTGCCATCCAACAAAATAGAATTGAGATTTCCGCTCATAAAGCACCTCCAATTTGATTTCAATAATAAATACTGAAAAAAATGGCCTTCTGATTTAAAGACCGGAAAAAAACAAATGCAGTGTGGAAGAGACTTGGGAACAAGGCAAGGATTTGCAGCGAAAGGCATGGTTGATAAAAATAGAGACATGATAAAATCATTTCTTGTAACCGAGCAAGTATAGAGGGTATAGTCCTGTGGGAACCCATGGAGTCGCTCATGCGGTTTAAATCATTCTATTGGGTATTTTAATGGTGATTTCCTGCAATTTAGCACGAGTGCTGACACTATCAACAGGATGCTGAGGTAAGGGGGGCAAAACTGTGGTGAAAAAAACTCAAAATATAATGAATGGAGAATATCATATTCATAAAGGTTCGTGTCATGAGATTGTTAAATATATTCCAGATGAGTCTATAAAACTGATTATAACATCGCCTCCATATAATATTGGGAAGGAATATGAAAAAAAGATAGACATTGAAGACTACGTATACCAACAGGAAAAGATAATAAAGGAGTGTGTTCGTATTCTTGATGAAGAAGGCAGTATTTGTTGGCAAGTTGGGAATTATGTAAATAAATCAGAAATAATACCAATAGACATTCTTCTTTATCCAGTATTTAAAAACCATGGATTACAACTGAGAAACAGAATTGTTTGGCATTTTGGGCATGGATTGCATTCAAAAAAAAGATTCTCTGGAAGGTACGAAACCGCTCTATGGTTTACAAAATCAGACAGATACACCTTCAACCTTGATCCGGTCAGGGTTCCACAAAAATATCCGAATAAAAAACATTTTAAGGGAGCTAAAAAAAATACTCTTTCATGTAACCCGTTAGGCAAAAACCCTGGTGACGTATGGGACATTCCAAACATAAAAAATAATCATGTGGAAAAAACCATTCATCCATGTCAATTCCCGGTTGGCCTGGTAGAAAGATTGGTTTTGTCAATGACAAATGAGGGTGACTGGGTTTTTGATCCGTTTCTCGGTTCTGGTACATCGATAGTTGCATCACTGAAAAACAAAAGAAAAGGCATTGGGGCAGAAACAAAAAGTGAATATATAAAAATTGCCGAGGATAGAATCGGGTTATTTAAAGCTGGAAAATTGCGAACAAGACACATCAACAAGCCTGTATATGATCCTTTGAATCCACGGGAAAGCTTGCAATATGAACAACAATATGAACAAGGGGCATTGTGGAATGGAAATTTCTGAAACCTATTCACATCTCAATGGAGTAGAGTTTATGATGGTACATAAGCCCATATTATGGAAAGAGATAACATCTGTTATAAAACATGTTGATGCAGAGTATTGCAAGACTAAAAAATCTAAAGAAAAAACCAAAAAAGGGGAAACTCTTTATAATCCAAAAGATATGAATTCCTCCTTCAAAGAAAAGCTAACAGCTCTGCAATGGAAAGAAAGCCGCATTGAGTACTGGGTAACGAAAGATGAAAAACTGATACGGAGAACATTTCAGATGGATGCCCAGGATCAGAAAAGAGAAATAGAGAAGTCAGGAGAAATAGCATTAAAAAGTTACAATCAAACTGATTTCATAAAAGAGAGAGTAGCAATTGAAGTTCAATTTGGGAAATATGCTTTTGTGGCCTATGATTTATTTGTTAAACATTTAGCTTTTTATGCAAGAGATCAAATAGATGTTGGTGTAGAAATTTTGCCCATGAAACGACTTCAGTCCCAAATGAGCACCGGGGTAGCATATTACGAGGGTGAACTATATAATATTATCAGGCAGGGGAGAGGGATTCCTTCTGTTCCATTGATTATACTTGGAATTGATGCCTGACCATAGCCTGAAAAGCTGGTTGGAAAAACCAGATCGATTGGAAGCTAACGCGAAATGAACCTGTATAAAATAATTGGATGGTGTTCTGGATATTTTGTTTTTATATAATCTTCGATAAATTGCCAGTCAGGTTCGTTTGTGCTGGTTGCCGGAAATTTAATTTTCATGTTTTTCATTCTGGATAATTTTGCTGTTACTCCATAACTATATCTATACAATTCTTTTTTCATTAGTGTACATATGAAAATACCCAGGTATTTATTCAGTTGATAATCTTTCAAGTAAAAAAAATTACAATTATCACTAACCCGCTGTCTTTGTTTTGATAAAATGTATACCCAATGGAACCATAACAAGATACTGGCAGATTCTCTTATGTATGATAATCACATTGTTGAATCTCTTGGACGATTAAATTATGATATTATTAGATGCTGCAAGAAGATAAAAGGATGGCAACCTCAAGGAGAAGATTTTGCTCTTCTTACAAAGGCAGAGCGCTTAGAAGATTCATATAGAAACAAAATACCTTCAATATTTGAAGACAATGTATATTTAGAACTTTTCCAGTGGTATATTGAAAATAGAAAAAATGAGAAAAAGTCTTCTTCTGAAGATGAAAAGAGTCGATGGGAAGAAGATATGTCAGGGAGGCAAAAGTGTTTAAAAACATAAAAGAGGCTGCAATTATTTGGCTCGCGACCCAGGACAAAGAAATCAACCGGATAGTATTAAACAAGCTTCTTTTCTTTATTGATGCTGTATTTTACTTAGAATCAGGAAAAACCATCACAGAAGATGTGTACATAAAAAACCCTAATGGACCCGTACCTAAACAAGCAGAAGATTGTCGAGCATTCCTGCTTAGAAATGGCTTGATAAAAGAAAACTGGTATAACATGGGCCAATACCGTGAATATGGGTATAAGGTCATCAAGAATAATACTGACCCTAAAAAAGTAAAAGCTGAATTTGATGACGATGAACTGCCAATCATAAAAAACGTACTCGATAAACTTTCATCATGCTCAGCAAGTGACCTCTCTGAAATAACTCATAGACATGAACCATGGAAAAGTACATATTGGGAAGAAGAATTAGACTTATCAAAAATAAAAGAGGATTCTGATTTTTCAGATTGGCTTGCGTCAAAAGATTTAATCAAATCTGTACAGTGATGATATTCGCCTGACACCTTCCTTTGGATCAGCGTATCCGGTATCGCCTCGTTGTGCCTCAATCGCCAGTTCGCCAACTACCTTGTCAAGGATGTCTTCGAAATCACGTTGGATCATTCAAGATATTCCCGCACGGCCATATGCCAAGCCATAACCGGCGGGACGGCATTGCCTTGTAAAGGGTGCTGTGGCTTCCGTTTTCAGCAGCCATCGATTGTATCAATGTGATATTCGCCGTCGAGACTTTGGAGCCGGTTTCTGTAGGGGGTGACGTATCCGACCATGAGGGTTTCACCTTGCATTGACAGGCCAAAGGGTATTTTTCCGGTGGCGGTCATTTCCTTAAATGTATCGCTGCGTTTTCGCTGGCGTGCAATGATTGATTGTTCTTTCTCGGGCACAATGTTAAAGCCAGTGACGGGAACGGATGTTTGTATGAAAAGCGCAAATAGTCCGCCGCCTGCAAACGCAATGTCTGCGGGAGCGAAGCCTTGTTGCGCAAAGGCGAGAAAGGTTGCGTTTACATCGTCCAAATCTGAAATATACTGAAGGTAAAAAGCACCCTCCATGGGTTCCTTTTCCATCAAAAACAATATGGATGAATTGATAACCGCCATGCCCACCGGCGTGTACCCGTTTTTGATTGATGTTGATAATAGTGTCTGGATTTGTTCGTTTTGAAGTGGAGAATCCAATAAGCGCCAGGAGTCAATTTCCAGGGTTTCCTGGGCAAATAGACAATTCAAAAAAGTAACGCATAAAAGTATTCCGAAAAATCGTTTTATATAATATCTGTCAATTCTCATAACAATAACAATAACCCTGCCAATGTAACAAACCTGCCGTAAATGCGTGGGCGTGGTTGTGGTTGTGGTTGCAGTTACCAATCCATAAAAAAGGCGGCCTCGTAAAAAGACCGCCTTACCTTTTTTCCGATCCCGATCCCGATTCCCGACCCCCAACCCCTTCCAATCTGTCGATAGGGGTTGGGGTAGGGGTACGGGTACGGGTACGGATAAAACTAGAACTTAATAGCTGTTGTAAAAGTAACTACACCCATCTTTGCTTTTTTCTCAGAGAGGTTGCCACTTTTGTAACCAATGGTAAATGTGGTGTTGTCAATTACGTTGAGATTGATACCGACTCCCAACTTGTTTGATGCAGCAAGATTATTATCCTTGACTTCGGGATTGCCGTAGAACTCTACGTGGGGAGATATTACGCCAAGATCAACGCTGGTTCTTGCACCGTAGAAGATCTGTGTTTTAATGTGCTTCAACTCATCACTGGCAATCAATGATTCAATCAAAGCAAAGGCAATAATATCTACAGCATCAATGAGATCCGCGTCATAGATGGTAACCATAAGATCAGCATGGCTTGCTTTTTTGACGTCCATCGGGATGGAACCGATGGTTACAGATGTATCGGTGTAGGATGTAAAACCAAACCCGACATTAATACCCGGTTGAATGGTATATTTGTCATCCGCATCCCAGCCAAAGAATTTAACATTTTTAAGCGGAGCACCAGCAAACTGGAATCCCAGACCGGCAGCAACCTGCATAACGGCATTTTTTTTGCTTGCAGCATCGGTATCAGTTACGAAGTCAATACCGGCAAGCAATCCGAGGCTGTTATCGCCAACAGGAACCTTGAATCCCAATTTTGCTCCGACGCCGACAATTTTGGTAGCCATTTCAAACGAGGCCTTGGCGCCAAGGATAAGCTCGTCAGCAGCTGTAAGATTAAGCACTGCATAGAAGCTGTAGTTTTTGTCGTCATTGGCTTTGTTAGGCTTTGCCGCTTCTTTGGCTTCTTTGGCTTCAATTTTCGCTAATGCTTCTTCCGCTTTTGCTTGTGCTTCTTCCGCTTTTGCTTGTGCTACTTCCGCTGCTGCTTGTGCTGCTTCCGCATCTCCGGCGGCTCCTTGTGGTCCCGGCGGTCCGGGAGGTCCTTGTGGTCCCGTCGCTCCGGGGCGTCCTTCGGGTCCAATTATTCCGGTAGGTCCCTGGTTTCCGGTAGATCCTTGTTGTCCCCGTTGTCCTTGTTCTCCTGTCGCCCCTCGAAATCCTTGTGGTCCCCGGTCTCCGGTAGATCCCTTGTCTCCGGTAGATCCCTTGTCTCCGGTAGATCCCTTGTCTCCGGGAGCTCCCTTGTCTCCGGGAGGTCCCTTGTCTCCGGTAGGTCCCGCGGGTTGTTTTGATTGTAATGCAAGTGCTGGTGCAGGTGCAGCTGCAGCTGCAGCTGCAGGTGCTGCCGGGGCATCTCCAATCCAGTCAAATTCGGAAGACACACCCAATGCAATAGTCAGGAATCCAAGATCAACACCGACTTCAACTCCGGCATATTCCTCACCGGCATCTGCAAAGCCAGTGTCTTTCACCGAGTTTTTGCCGAGGTTTGTTACGACGGGAGTATAATTCAGGCCAGTATTGACATAGTCAATTTTATTATTGGCAGCGGTGATATCAATATATGCGGGACCGAGTAGCAGCTTTGCATGCACTTTACCGGGGGCGATAACCGCATTCTTTTGATTGTTGAGCAGAATTTGGAAATCCTTGATTTCAATCCAGCCGACTACAGCTTCGCCGCCTTTTTCTTCAGTGGCTTTGGATACCAGGGTCAACTGGATATCAGCCCCTGCTTCGTTGGCAATACCGTGAACCATTGTGTCGAGATCAAAACCAAAGGTAAAAGATGCCTTGGCACTTAGCTTTACTTCTGGTACTATGTCAATGGCTGACGCAGCTACACTGACAAACAGAAGAGCAGCAATTACGAGTTTAAATTTTTTCATTACACGTTCCTCCTTGAAGGTTGGTAGGGCCACGTTCCAACGGAATGCGGTTTTTCCCCTGTTTTAGTATTTCAGAATTAGTATAGCAATCGGAATTTCAAGTGTCAAGGCGTTTAGCATGTGGTTCAGCAATTGTATATGTAAGTTAACTAACTTTTTTTATCAAATTTTTGGGGAATTACCTGCACGTTACCTGCCCGGTTTTTTGCGGTTATCCGATTTACAAAGCATTTGGCTCGTTCTGCCAACTCGCCGACTGTAATTTCTTCAAGTTCAATTTTCATGGTTTTTTATTTTTGATAATTATTCGTGCACAGGTTTCTCTGCTATCAAGAGAAAATCTTCTGCCGCAGTTTGGGTTATCTTCAACATATCTATCAAGTCCGGCAATTTCAAATTGCTCGGGATTATATTTATCCACAAACGTAATCGGCACACCCATCGCCCTGCATAATCCATTGGCACTTGAAACCATTTTGTTCCGCCATTATCCCAACCAAGCCATATCCTGGCTCTCTAAATGTAGAAAGTATCGATTCATTGTCGATCAAGTTATCCTTTTCGGCACCTCTCCACGCAGAGTGTTTATGCGTAAGACTAGATAATTCCATGTCGGTTTTTCTTGAATAGCACGGCATTACATAATTTCTGATCACCTCAAGGATACTTTTATTTGAAGTGATATAACATTTGCCATCAGTACCATCCTGGCTGCCCGCGTTGGTCCGTACCGGATCAGCGGCGTACCACAGGCACGGGATTATCGCCCCAGCCTGGCTGCCCGCGTTCGTCCTGTTGCCATGTCTTGCCGGATTGTTGACTTGCCTCCGAATGGGGCATAGAATTGAAGAATACCCGCATTCTGGAGGTGCCAATGGCCGCCGGCTTTACCCTTTCACTCTATCCCTGGACCTATATTGCCCGTTTTGACGATTCTGCCCAATGGAACGAGGCTTTTCTGGAAAAGGCCCACAAAAGCCCGGAAGAAGAAGCCGCCATGTCGGCCGAATCGCGTTCCGGCATTCTGGAAGGCAGGAATTCCTTTCCGGAAATACCACTGGTGAATTACACCAGCCAGTACGGTATGGGCTGCTTTGAAGGTCTCAAGGCCTTTCCCCAAAAAGACGGGAGCCTCAAATTATTTCGACCGGATCTGAATGCCCGTCGTTTTCAGGAATCCATGGAGGGGCTCCGCATGCCGGGCTATCCGGCGGAGCGATTTTTGGCTGCGGTTGCCGAACTGGTTTCCCGCAACGCCCGACTTGGATTCAGGCCATTCTACGACGATAGCTGGGAGAAAGACAGCTTCCTGCGGGCAACCTCTATTTACCTGCGGCCGTTCAGCTGGAGCGAAGGGGGAATCGGGCTGAATTTGAGTTCCAGCCCCTCGGTGATAATGGTGGCGACGCCAGTGGGTTCGTATTTTGATCCCGATGCCGACAGCACAGCGGTTACCACCAATATGGTTCGGGCAACCGACAACGGCACTGGCTGGATAAAATGCAACGCCAACTACGTAATCCCCACCCTTGCCAAAAAGCAGGCCATCAGCGACGGATACATGGAGGCGATATTTCTGGATTACAGGGAAAACAAATATATAGAGGAGGGGTCCAGCTGCAATATATTCTTTCTTCTCAAAAACGGATCCCTGGTAACTCCGGCTCTGGAAGACAGAGTACTCAACGGAGTCAATAGAAGGAGCGTGATGCAACTGGCCACCGACGAAGGCGTAGCGGTAGAAGAGCGGCGCATAAGTATTGACGAGGTTCTCGATCAGACCGAAGAATGTTTCGTAACCGGTACCGCAGCGGGAATCAGCTACATAGAATCCATCACCCACAAAAGTGCCCAGGCAGGCAGCGACAAAAGCGCCCAGGCGAACAACGCCCACTCGAGCGCCCACGGGAGCAGCGACAAAAGCAGCCACTCGAGCACCCACGGGAGCAGCGACAAAAGCAGAACAGCGAGATTTGGCAACGGAAAAATGGGCGAGTTTACCCGGACCATGCTCAACACGCTGAAGGGAATACAGTACGGGGCGGTGGAAGACCGCCACGGCTGGATGCACGAGGTAGAGTCCAGCTAAAAGCTGCGGGAGCAAGTCCCGACAAAAGCGCCCACGGGAGCAGCGACAAAAGCGCCCACGCGAACAGCGACAAACGCGCCCACGGGAGCAGCGACAAACGCGACCACGGGAGCAGCGACAAACGCGCCCACGGGAGCTTCAGAAAAACCGGGCGGATAAATCCTTGCGGATATCGGGATCGATTTGCACGGCATCTTCAAACCCGCGACCCAGTATCCTAGCCAAATTGAGAAAGGCCAGGGGTTTTGAATCCCCCCGCACCGCCGTTTCCAGATCCCGGTTGAGATTTTCCGAGAGTTCCGCGGAGCGGGCAAGGTAGAGCTGGCTTTGGGCCAACAGATCGCCTGCATTGCGGCCCTGTTGCCGGTAGAGCTGATAGAGACTTGCGCCGAGATTGTTGTTCACCCGGACCTGGAAGTCTATGAGGGAAACATTGTTATCGTCTTCTTCCAGCAGAAAGGTCGATATTCGCCCTCTTTCTCCGGTGAGTTCATCCAGCAATATCCGGTACATGCTCACCGCGTCGTTGTAATTTTCCCGCATATACTGTGTGGTGGCCCTGGCGTAGAGAAGATTAATATTCGCCGTGGGAATGGCGCCTGTTGCATTGTTGAATTCGGTTATGGCCTGGTCCAGACGATCCTGGCGATTGGTTTGGTCGGTGCGGTTTTCCACAGTCAGGGCGTTGGCGTCGTAGAGATGGATGTAGCCGATTTTATAGGCGAGGTTCTGGTGCTGGGCGAATAATTCGGGGTTGTGGTCCAGGCTGCCGTAGTGATTGGTTCGGGCTTGCCGGTAGTAGTCCAGCGCCTGCTGGTAGTCATTGGCCTCATAGTAATAGATGTCTCCCAACGCTGCGTAGAGTCGCCCGAACATTGCCTGGGGTCGAACTTTGCCTGCCTCCAGTGCGCGCTGGTATAAATTCGCCGCATCCAGAAAGCGGGTTTGTGCGTTTATCAATTCGCCGAGTTTTTGGAAGTTTTCCGCCTGGCGGATATATGCGTCGATTTCGCGGCGGATTTCGTTTCTCGCAAGGGGTCTGCGGGTCTGGAGTTCATTGTAGAGTTCGACTGCGTTGTTGAGGGCGATGATTTCATCTTGCAGGTCGCCGGTAATTCTGGAATAGCGGGCGCGGTGGTAGTGGACATCGGGTATTTCATCGTTTAGCTCCATGGCTTTGCCCAGTACCCTGAATGCATCTTCAACCAGATTGGTGCCCGAATCCACTCCGCGAAGACCGGCAACGAAATTTTCCATTATTTCATCGACATCGGCCTCCCGATCTTTTTGCCCACCTGCCTGGCCATCTGCCTGCCAAAAAGGCGAAACCTCATCCTGAAATACGTCCAAAAGGAATCCGCCCAGCTCGGTCATCCCGTAGGGGTCGAGAACGGCCTTCTGGTCAGTGAGAAAAAGATCCTTGAGATTTAGCGCATCGGCAACATTTCCGGTATTGATAAAATAGCGGAGCATGCGGAACAGCAATTCGTCGATTTGTCCGTATTGATCCATGAGGCTCGCATAGCCGAAGCGGGCCCGCTCCAGTTGCCCGGCACGGAAATCCCGGTCGCCACTTTGAATGGCCCATTCGAGCCAGGTGTCGCTTTGGGCCAGCAGGGCTTCATAATCCCGGTGATCCAGGTCGATAAGCCGCTGCAAATACGCCAGGGATGTTTCGTAATCCCGAAGGTCAAATGTAGCAAAGCGGGCATATTCAAGTATGGCCTCCCGATTGAGAGGGTCGATGGCGTCGCTGAGCAGTGTTTCGTATTTTTCCCGCGCGTGATCGTAGCGTCGCTGCGCCCTGAAGGCCCGGGCATAATCGAAAAATCTCTGGTTGACCGGCCAGATTTCATAGGCCTGATCAAAAAGGCGGTTCGCGCTTTCATATTCCTGCTCTTCTATGTTGACCAGGCCGCGCTGGTACAGATTGCGGGCAAACAACGGTTGGTATACATATCGATAGCCGAGAAAGAGCAGCGACGCCAGCACTGCGGTTCCGGCGAGCATAAGCCGCATAACCGGCCATATGGTTTGCCTGAACTGGTACGCAAAACTTTTGCTTTCTTCCTCAAAAATGACACCGCTGCGCTTTGCGTATCCCCTGGGGATTTCCAGTTTCTTGCCGGTAATTCCCGAAACAATTGCGGCCAGCTGCCTGGCGGACTTGTTTCCGACCAACGCGTCAATGAGCGAGCTGACCTTCTCAAAGGGATATTTGCCGCCGGCCACAAGTTCAGATGCAGCGATTTTCAAATTCAGGGGCAGGCTGTCGATAACCTTCTTTAAGGTCTCGAAGTCCTCATCCGAAATGGCAAACCCCGCAGCTCCATCGCCCGCCGCCGCTGCTTCCGCCCCGAGACCTTCCGCCCCGAGACCTTCCGCCGCCGCGTCCCCGGGATAGTCCCCTTCCATTGACCCGAAATCGGCGGCTTCGTCTGAAAACCCGGCCTGGTCGTCTGAAAACCCGGCCTGGTCGTCTGAAAACCCGGCCTGGTCGTCTGAAAACCCGGCCTGATCGTCTGAAAACCCGGCCTGGTCGGCATCCGCAGATTCTTCCTGCACAATGCCGAATTCTTCCCCGAACTCACCCATGCTGAATTCGTCGCCCACATCAGAACCGTCATCAAAGCCGTCAAAGTCCTCTATTGTGTCGAATTCACCGTCGGCATCAGCACCGCCATCAAAGCCGTCAAAGTCCTCTATTGTGTCGAATTCACCGTCGGCATCAGCCCCGCCATCAAAACCGTCAAAAGAAACGCCATCAGCGCCGTCATTAAAGTCAATATCCGAGCCGTCAAAAGAACTTTCACCAGAACCGCCATCCGAGCCGCCAAAATATTCTTTTGGGTCGAATTCTCCGCCGACATCAGAACTGTCAAAGTCACGGGTTATACCGGAGGCTGACTCTTCTTCGCTTTCCACCTGCGCGAAATCTTCAATTTCCGCGGATTCCGGACTTTCCCCGTCCTCATCGCCAAAATCAAAGTCGCCACCAGAAAAATCACCGCCAAATTCCCGGGAAAAATCATTTTCCGCATCAAAGCTCGCGCCGCCCTGTTCTGTAGCACCTCCTGCGGCACCTTCTGCGGCATCGGAAAATTCCTGGTCAAAGGCAGCGTCAAAATCCGACATATCCGTATCCGGCTCTGCCACCCCTTTGACGGCATCTTTTGCCTGATAAACGGCATTTTCTGTCTGATGGAGGGCATCCTCTGTTTGATGGACGGCATCTTCTGTCTGATGGAGGGCATCTTCTGTTTGATCCGGGAGGTCGTCTTCAATATCCATTTCAAAACCCGGGTCTGGTTTAAACCCTGGCTCCATTTCAAAACCCGGGTCCATTTCAAACCCCTGGTCTGTTTCAAAACCCGGATCCATTTCAAAACCCTGGTCTGTTTCAAACCCCTGGTCTGTTTCAAACCCTGGGTCTATCTCAAACCCTGGGTCTATCTCAAACCCCTGGTCTATCTCAAACCC
>JACSEG010000123.1_pt1 | contig 15187 bp, 16 predicted proteins | sample 8225521 | NCBI WGS metagenome assembly JACSEG01 (sample SAMN15705060, study PRJNA637333) | viral metagenome | isolation source: viral RNA from sea star tissue | host: Pisaster ochraceus | place: USA:Santa Cruz | collected 2018
GTTTGGTGGTGAGTGAATATATGGAAAATTTTCGTTTATCATCAACTTTTACATATATTTACTCAACATAAGGCAAAAGCAATTTGGCATTCCTACAGTTACCCTTCAAGTCATTGGTGAACGATCATCAAAGCAATTTGATCCTGTGTATGTAAGAATGTTACTCAAAAACATAGGAAAGCTTGCGCCAGGAACGTACGTTGAACTACATAACAACGAGATTGGCATGATACTCACAACGAAATCTCGTACCAACGAATTTCCGTTGCTACAAATCTTAAAGAACAAAAGCAAACAAACGGCACATAGGATAAAATTGGTTCGATTGAATACAGAGGAACGAGGAGTAAAAAGATTGCTTAACATAGAAGAAATTAACGAAGCGAGAGCTCACAGAAAAAAACTGTTAGAAACGATCTAAGCTTTAAACCCCTAGAAGAAAACCTAGACTTCCTCTTTCTTCTGAGTAAGTACTTTTCTCTTCTGGGCAGGCGCCTTTCTCTTGTGTACTGGATATATCGTGTTGTTACGTAGCATAAGGGTAATACCGAAATCTTTGTCCTGGTTCCCCACTACCTTTCGCAAGACAAACAGACTCAGTACGTCGTGCACTTCTTTGACAATGATACGTTTTATGCTCCTCGCTCCAAAAATAGGGGAAAAACCCTTTTTCGCAAGATGCTCGACTATACCTTCATCCCAAGAAAGGAATATCTTATTCTTCCTTACTTTGTTTTTTAGCAGGTCGAGTTCTTTGTGAATGATTTTATGTATCTCTCTTTGAGACAGCGCATTAAAGAGTATCACGTCATCGAGCCTGTTCCTAAATTCAGGTCGAAAAACAGTGCTCAGCTCGTCCATTATGGCTGTACTCCCCCGAAATTTCTTGTTTCCAAACCCTATCTCAGATTGTATGGAACTTTCCGCTCCTGCATTTGAAGTCATGCATAGGATAACGTTGCGAAAATCGGCCTTTCTCCCCATGCTATCGGTTATGGTAGCATAGTCCATGATCTGAAGAAGAAGGTTAAACACATCTGTGTGTGCCTTTTCTATTTCATCAAGAAGGAGCAAGGAATGGGGAGTTCTGCGTATATGATCTACGAGTGCGCCTCCTTGATCGTGCCCCACATAGCCTGGAGGTGAACCAATAAACTTTGAGACCGAGTGCTTCTCTTGAAACTCACTCATGTCAAAGCGATGGAACGGAAGCTCTATCTCTTCTGCGAGCTGCTTGCAAAGCTCCGTCTTTCCTACTCCAGTTGGACCAACAAGCAACAAGGATGCGAAAGGTTTTTGCTCATCATTGAGCCCCGCCTTCGAACGATAAATAATTCTTACTATTTTGTTTATCTGCTCGTCCTGTCCGAAAATCTTTTCTTTGATTCGTTTTTCCAAGCTTAAGAGTTCTCTGAACTCGTTTTTCTTGATGCTTGTAAGCGAACGTTTGGTTATCTTGCTTGTCACCCTTTCGATATCGTCTATTGTCACTGCCATTTTCTTTTTCTTCTGTGAACCGAAATTCTTTTTTAGCTTTACCGAAGAACCCACAGCATCGAGTACATCTATCGCCTTGTCGGGAAACGCCCTGCCGTATATGTATTTCTTTGATAATTCGATAATCTTCTGAAGCACAGGATCAGAAAACTGAACGTTATAAAAGGATTCATATTTCCCCTGTAGTTGCTTCAATATATCTAAGGTGTCTGTGTCGCTTGCTTCTTGCATTTCGATAACAAAGAAATGACGAAACATGCCCCGTTCTAGTTCAAATTTCTTGTAATCGTTGTAGGTGCAGGTACCTATGCAACGTAGATCTTTGTTATAAAGCAAGGGTTTTATAAGATCTCCAAAATCATTTGTATTGTTTGAGGTAGCTCCCGTATTAAAAATAGTCTGTATGTCGTCCAGAAGCAAAATACAACTCTTGTTTGTCGAGAAGGCTTGAATCAATTGCTTGATTCTTTCTTCAAAATCACCACGATACCGCGTGCCAGCAACCAAAAACAATATGTTAAGAGACACTACCGTAGTGTCGTGAAACTCCACAGGCACGTCTTTGTTGTTGATACGATTTGCGAGCTCATACACAAGGGACGTTTTTCCCACACCTGAATCACCCACGAGTAAAACGTTGTTCTTTTTTCTTCGTAAGAAAACCTCGAATACCTCATCGATGACAGAATCTTGCCCAACAAACGGGTCTCTGTGTTGTTCTTTTACCAGCTCACTAAGGTTGTTTGTGCCAAACTCTAGCACGTTCCCTTCGTCTTCCTGCTCTTCTTTTTCCCAAAACTTATCGTAGTCCTCGTTAAAAAGATTCATGTCCATGATGTCGTGTCTTTCTAGTCCAGAACTAACGTGTTCTACAAACTGTTTACTTGACATGATTTCCACAAGGTCTTGCCTTGTGATGTTTCTGCTTTTAAAAAAATGAGTCTTCTGTGTCTCTTCTACCTCTAGAAGAGCAATGACAAGATCCTGTATGCTTATGACCGATCTCTTGTCTCGTGAACAGCAAAGACAACATTTTTCAATGAATTTTTTATAGCCACGAGAAAGCTCCGGTTTTCTGGTACCATCATCTTGTTTTATATGAGAGATCTGTGATCTACCACTGTCTATAAAGTATTGCAGTAAATCGTCCCGAAAAGAATTTATATCGATCTGAAGGCTCTCAAAAAGATAGTGCATAAACGGAAAATGAATCGAAGCAAACAGTACGTGCTCGGGAGTAACACAGATATGGTCTAAAATTTTTGCTTCTTCGGCTGCTGCCTCTAGTATAAGATTTACGTTTTCTTCGTACTCAAAGTTCATTATTGATCAATTCCTTCGTATCACATGAGATGTTCTGTTTGTTTTTTCCTGCATAAATTTCCACGAGTGACTTGTAAGAAATGGCAAAATCTCTAGGATAGTACCCGACCACCATATACTCTTTTGTAAGGTACTGAGAGTAGAGCGCATACGCCTGAGATGGAGACTTACTAAAAATAACTTTCAATAAGTAAATTATAAAATACTTTGAGACTGTAGAGTCTTTAAAAATTCTTATCTTATATAAGGTATATAATTTTTTTGCGTTTGGCAACACATTGAAAAGTCGATTTTTAGATTTTTGTATCATGGGCTTGTTTTCAGTATATCAAAAAAAAGAAAAAAAGCATATAAAATCGGATTGTTTTTTAGTTTTCAAAACCCGGGACTACGTATCCTGTAATCTCTTGCCCGCTGCTATTGTAGAAATGTCCTGTTATAATCAAGGGAACGTATTTTTTTATAGAAGCTATACTATAGGCACTGTTAAATTCAAGAAAATAAGTGCCAAAATTTTCTGAAAAAATAGCACGAACAACAGAAGTATCTTCGCTTTGGTTCAAAAGAGGGTATTGAAAAATACTTCCATCACTTTTTTTAATCATCTTAACAAAAGAACTATCTTCTTGAATTTGTCCTTCACGAGGAAAATCCACCTTAATCCACAGCAAAGTGATGTTGTGATACTCCAAAACGCGCGAAAGATTGTCCCAAAGCGGGTCGTCTTTCTTGTCAAGACTTCCCACAAATACTATGGTTTTGTTTCCTTCCCGTTGGAGCAAGAAATTGCTTGCTAATTTCACTGCGTCGTATACGCTCCGAGGCGAGGTGTCAAGGACAAAATTCTCGTCAAGACCTGCAATGATCTTGCTTGGCAAAGTCGTAGATTGTACAGATATAATTGGAAGTCGCTCCGATGGAACGATAAGATTAAGTATGACCTCGTTGATGGTACTGCTAAGCCCTATCGCTTGCTCTGAAACCAAAGAGATACTATCTTTGAGTCTGTCTTGGATTTTCTTGCTACGCAGTGTCTTATCCAGTGCGGGAATAAAGACTATGTGTTCTGTTTTCTTGTCTAGATCGGGGTTTTCTTGCATGACAAACGATGACACCAAGCTACCGTCCTCATTGAGAGATATAGATCTTGAATCGAGTCCGGTTATTGGCTGTCCCGAAGAGTTCTCTATGGAAAATTCCATTCGTATCCGAGGAAAGTTTTCTGTAGAGAGTCGTTTGGTATTGATATGAAGCCCCGTGTAAAAATTAGAAACGTTAGAAAAGATATCTAGCCTGTTTCTTGTCTGGTCCACTATCCACAATAACCCGTTTACTCCCACATCTGCACTCACTAGCTTAGAAAACTCTGAATCCTGCAAGGTGTCCACCACTTTCCTTGCTATCGTATCAAACTTTACTATCCGAGAATGAAACGTCAGCATTATGACCTTGTCTTTAAATTCATGCAAACTCTCTATGCGTTCTGGGCTATTAAAGATATGCGTGTCCACGTAATTTCCACTACTATCAAACTGCACAAGACGCGAACTGTTATTGACATAGTCAGCAACCCATACACGATCATCAAAAACCAGAATTCCAGTCGGCTGCACGAGTCCCATAAACGCTTCGCTCGAACCGCCAAAGCGGAGCACATATCTCCCATTCGAAGTAAATTTCAAAACCTCTGCATTTCCATAAGTACTTACATATATGTTGTCATAGGTATCTGTGGCAAGATACTGTGGTCCGAAAAAATTGTTATCCCATTCTGGATTCTGCTCTTCTCCAGTCAGAACAAAAGATCGGAGGTATGTGCCCTTCTCTGTAAACTGAGAAATACTGTTGGATCTGAACTCAGAAACCAAGATGCTTCCATCTCGCAGCTGAACAAGATCAGTCGGTCTATTTAACACTTCAAAGTTCTTTACAAGAAATCGAGAAATAACCCCCGTAGGGGTGACTATGGCAACCACGTTCGACTTTAAAATGGTCAATCCTAGGGAACCATTCCTCAGACTTCTGATAGTCATCGGAAGTTCCAAATCCTTGTTTTTGAGATCTATACTCACTACCCTGCTTATTTGTGAAAAATCTAGATCCGTAAGGTTTCTTTCTAGTAGTTGGATAACCTCTATCTTGTTGCTCAGATACGTGGGAATAAAGTTCTTTGCAAGCAACTCACTGTAAAGGGCGTTCGATACGCCATGTATACCATATGCATAGTTCGCACGTGCATACCAGTACTTGTACACGTTACTATCTCTTGTGCTTGAAGAAGAAAAGGAAATTGCTTTTTGAAACGCAAGCAAGGACTGCGCAATGTTGCCTCCATGAAAAAGATTCACTCCCTGATAGAACTCAAAGCGAGCATCATTTTGGGCATTAAGATCATCAAAGTTCAGGACTCCAAGATCCGTTGCAACCCCCGTTAACTCTCCATCAAAGTCGACTTGGGCAAAAAGAGCTGAAGAAATCAGGAGAAACAAACACACGATGTGTTTCGTATACATATTCTATATTCCCTTTCTTTGTATCGCCAATTTTACATGTTTTAGTATCGCAGGATCCTTCGAGATCTTGTATGCCTGATCTAGCACGCGTTTTGCCTCATCAAACTTTCCCATTTTGCAAAGGACTACCCCATATGTATCAAGATAGGAAGGGTTTTCGGGAGCTTTATTGAGAGCTCTCAATATGTATTCGGAAGCAACGTTTAATTTGATGTTGTTCTCGGCAAAGATGTAACTCATAGAATTTAATGCAGTCGGATTATCAGGATTCATCTCGAGAGCTTTCTGAAGATACTGTACTGCCTGTGAAGTCTTTCCCTGTGCATAATAGACGTGTCCAATAGCGGCATAGACTCTTGTGGATTCATACCCACTTTGCAAGAGATCGTAAAACTCAAGTTCGGCGAGTCGTGATTTCTTTGTCACCGTATAAATATACCCTTTTATCATCTTACATTGATACACGTACACGAACCCCAGTTTCGATGCAAGAACAAGATCGAACAAGTGCAGTGCCTTTTCGTACTGTCTCAGGTTCGTATGACAAATCGCCTTGTAGTATTGAATCTTTGTGCTGTGGTCGTTCGTTTTTTCGGACGCTATACTCTCCATGTACTCAAGAGCACGCGCATACAATTTCTTTTGAATGAGTAATGCTACATAACCTAAATTCATATCGTTATCGCTCCTTTTTTCTTACTAAAATGTGACCGTGCTTGGCACATATTGTAACGTGTTTGAAATGATACTAAACGTACTAAATCCTTCAAGATTGAATTTCCAGTCCGTACCATCTTCTACTTTGCTAGAGTCCAAATGAAAAACATTCTTTGCTCTGCATTTTTTAACCCCGTCCTTATCAAGTTCAGCATCACATGAAATCGATCCAAAGCCCCCGTAGAGACGCTTCGATAATTTCGCCTCTTTAAGATCTAAAGATATCGGAATGGGTGTGTTTACGTTGATAAAGTTGCCTAGGTTATTTTGAGCAACTTGAATCAATTGAGCTATGTGTTTTTGTAAAAACGCAAACCACATGTCTAGCTTTACGCTCTGTATGTCTTCTCTGTCGTCTACTACCGAAAGAGCAATGGACGGTATGCCGTACAGAGCAGATTGTCGTGCTGCTGCAACCGTACCAGAATAAAAAATATCGTCTCCTAGGTTGGCACCCAAATTAGGACCCGAAATATGCAAGTCAAAGCCTTCGCAATACTCTTGTGCAATACGAACACAGTCTGTAGGATAGGCATCTACTACGAATTGTCTCTTTGATACTTGATGAAAATCAATAACAGGTTCGATATTGATTGCACCTGAGATACCACTGCGATTAATGCTCGGTACAAACTGCGTGACTTCACAGTCTGGAATCAACGAAGGAAGAATATCGTACGTATTCTTTAAAAGAAAACTATCTGCCCCATCGTCGTTTGTGTGTAAAATTCTCATGTTATACTATCCTTCATTCTTAGAACCCCCAGTTCTCTATAAATTGAGTAAAGCACTATGCTATATACTTATTATACATGAAAACAAAATATTATTTGTATGGTTTTTTTTTACTTTCTCTCTCTGCCCTACTCTACGCAGCAAGTCTTCCAAACTTTTACTTTGAAAAAGGTATTCCAGGAATCGGTTTTTTCTGTCTGGTACCCTTCTTTCTCGTCCTTTTCTTTGTTCCTACCATACGTCATGCCTATTACAGTATTACAATTTGGTCGAGTCTCTATATTCTTTTTACCTTTTACTGGCTAAAGAACTTTAGAGAATACGCAGCATTTACCTTCTTCTCCGTTCTTATTCTTTTTTCCTTGCTCTACACTCCCATACTTGCCGTGATGAAATCCATTATGAATACAAAGAAAAATGCGTACCGCCCTTTTCTTCTTTCCTTTGCGTGGCTTGCGTTTGAATACATCCGTTCCAGAGGTTATTTAGGCTTTCCTTGGGGGCTACTTTCACAAACCGTGCATCAATCTCTTAGCTTTATACAAATAGCACAGATAGGAGGAGAATGGCTGGTGAACCTTTTTGTCGTCTACGGAAATGTTGTCCTCTTTGAAGCATTGCTTTACTATCTTCAAAAGAATCCTGCCGCACTAAAACTCTGTGCCTCTAACTCTCTAAACACCGCAACACCCACAATACGAGTGTTAGACAAAACACGACAGCAGTCGGCGCAAGCACTCTCTTTTCATCTTGTCTTCCTTTTCGTGATATATGCAGGAAGCGTTTCCTTTGGGTTTTATTCACTCCAGAATGAAAGCAAGTTACCCGCTCAGCACACGGTACACACTTTGACCATACAGCAGAACTTTGATTCGTGGCAACAAACATCTCCCGAACGTACCCTAGAAAAACTTACTTCTCTTACAAACAAATTTCTTGAAACCCCAGAAGTAAAAGCTGCAGACCTCGATATGATACTGTGGAGTGAAACAAGTCTTCTCTTTCCCTACCAGCCAAAAGAAATAGGACAGTCATATGTCTTTTACAACACCAACCCAAAAGACGAATCCTTTTTCTCTTTCTTGAATCGCATACAAACACCCCTGCTTACTGGTGTTCCGTTTTTAAATCGTCAAGAAACCAATGTGTATTACAATGCTGCTTCTCTTATCGATGCTGATGGGAACATATTGGGTAGCTATTCGAAAAACCAACTCGTACCCATGGCAGAATACTCTCCCCTGCAGAGCATAGCGTTTTTTTCTGATCTGTTGAAATCACTTAACATCTATTCTCCTTGGACACCTGGAGGTTCGATACATCCCATAGAACTTCCCATACAAAGAGATGGACAGGTAGAAAAAATAAAACTAGGGCTGATCATTTGTTTTGAAGATGCGTTCTCGTTTATCTCTCGAGAACACGCACAAAAGGGAGCACATCTTCTTGTTAACCTTTCCAATGTAAGCTGGGCCAGCACTCCAGTGTCCCAAGAACAGCAACTCGTAACGTCCAAGTTTAGAGCAATCGAGACCGGTCTTCCTCTCATACGATCAACGAATTCGGGAATAAGTTCTCTCGTGGATCCATGGGGAAGAGTAGTGCAAAGTGCCCCCATTTTTCAAGAAGCGATGCTCCTTTCTTCCATTCCCTTACAGAAGAACAATACCCTCTTTCTTGTTATTGGCGACTCAATAGCGTTGTTTTGCCTTGTTGCATTTCTTTTGACTGCGCTTTTGCTCTATTACGAGCAGAGAAGAGCTTCAAAACCGTAATCGAAATTAACAGTACTTGCGAAATTACAGCAAAATCAACAGTACTTGCGAAATTACTTTTTGATCTTGAATCTTTTTTCGAACCTATCGATTCTTCCACTTGTATCAATAAGTTTCTGTTGACCAGTGTAAAAAGGGTGAGAAGAACTGCTAATTTCTAGCTCAACAAACGGATACTCGACTCCGTCCTTCGTCTCTTTCTTTTTGCTCTGTATAGTTGATGGAACAATATAGTCCTCTTTCGTTGAAATATCTCGAAAAAGAACCAGTTCACATTTAGGATGTATATCTTTTTTCATGTTTTACCTCTTTTATATTTTTTTAACCAGCATTCATAGACGATAAAAAGTCTATATTACTCTTTGTTTTGGACATCCTGTCCACAAGCAGTTCCGTAGCTTCCAAATCATCCATGTTGTTTATGACCTTCCGAAGAACCCACATTTTTTGTATCTCTTCTGGAGTAAGCAGTAAATCCTCTCTCCGCGTACCAGAACGTTTACAATTAATAGCAGGGTATATCCTTCTATCTGAGAGACGCCTATCTAGGTTTATCTCCATGTTTCCTGTTCCTTTAAATTCTTCAAAAATGACCTCGTCCATTCTACTTCCGGTCTCGACCAGTGCAGTAGCCACAATGGTAAGACTTCCTCCATTTTCAATGTTTCTTGCGGCACCGAAAAAACGTTTGGGTTTGTGTAATGCATTTGAATCAACACCGCCTGATAATATTTTACCAGATGCGGGAATTGTTTGGTTATATGCTCTCGCAAGACGCGTAATAGAGTCCAGCAAGATCACCACATCTCTTCCGTGTTCTATCAGACGCTTTGCCTTGTCGATAACCATTTCGGCTACCTGTACATGGCGAGTTGCCTGTTCATCAAAGGTCGAAGAAATCACCTCGGCTTTTACGTTCCTCTGCATATCAGTGACTTCCTCTGGTCGTTCATCAATAAGCAGCACGATAAGATGTATTTCCGGATGATTCGTGGTAATAGAATTTGCTATTTTTTGAAGTAATATGGTCTTTCCTGTTCTTGGAGGAGCAACCACTAGCCCACGTTGACCCTTGCCCACAGGACAGAATAAATTTATTATTCTCGTGGACAGGTCCGAACTCGACTCTACCTCTAGATTCAGCCTCGCATCAGGATAGAGGGGTGTTAGATTATCAAAAGGAATGCGCGATAGGGAATGTTCTTGGGAATCAAAGTTTATCATCTCTATCTTGGAAAGAGCAAAGAAACGCTCTCCTTCACGAGGAAGTCGAATGATTCCTTCTACGGTATCGCCTGTCTTTAGATTCATGCGTCTAATGTGCGTTGCGGACACATAGATGTCGCCAGGACCAGGAAGATATGAATTATGGGGTGAACGTAAAAATCCGTAAGAATCTGAAACTATTTCGAGCGTTCCCCTTGCATGAGCAACGATGCCCCACTTGATAAAGATGTTCAGAATTCTAAAAATAAGTTCCTGCTTTTTGAGCGAGGAAATATCCTCATAGTCTAGGTTGATCTTTATTGCCATCTCACGCAGTTCAATAATTGACTTTTCGGTAAGCTTGTCATGGTATACATCTTTTAAGTCTGCAAAGTCCTTGGGCATTTCAGGAGTAACGCCGTCATCCAGCTCTCTTACATCTAAGTACGATTCTTCTTGTTCCTTTCTGTCCGACCTGCTGTTTGACATGCCTCTCTTTCTTGGTGGATTTTGATATGACTTAGACGATCTATACGATGGCTTTTCTTTGTTTCCAGATTTTAGCTTTATTCCAAACTTCTTAGAATCGCCATGGGAACCATGAGAGCTACTGTGAGAACCATGGGAATTACTGTGGGAACCATGAGAGTTACCATGGGAATCGTCCGAGTCGTCACCCGAGTCACCACGAGAATCGTCAGAGTCATCATAAGAATCCCTCTCTGCTCCTTGCTTCTTGCCGGCTCGAGAACTGGGGCTCTTCGTTTTTTCTCCAGTAGTTTCTCCAGTAATTTCTCCAGGAGTCTCTGTCTTGTCTTCTTCCATTTTCGTTTCTTTCGTCTCTTTTATTTCTTTTGTTTTTCTTTCCATTTTCTTGTCTTCTTCCATTTTTTCGTTTATTTTTTCTTTTGCTTCTCTATTTACTTTCGTTTCTTTCTCTTCTTTTTCTAATTCTGATTCTTCGTGTTCCATAAAAACTCCATTTTGTAATGTAACGGTACTTATTTGCTGATGATATCTACGAAAGATATAGCTCGAAAACAGCGTTTAACGCTTGCTGTAATCAGTATACAACAACTGATTTTTTTGTCAATATCATTTTGATGCTTGTTTTTCTGTATTCTCCAATGTATCAATTAAATAAGCACGAAGATCCGAACGAGTAAACGTATGAATATCTATGTTACTTTGATTAATGAGGTTGCACAATCCTTCAAAATTTACCCCAGGTTGCATCCGTATAGTAGTAGCGTGTATCTCGCCTCTCATATAGGCGGTAGAGTAGAGATACACCCCTTTTTTTGCATGTATGTTCCCCGTGACGTTTCCTAGTACCAATACGAACTCTGCATGTATTTCCCCCTTTACTTCCGCCTTGGGAAAGATAACAAGAAGCTCTCCTCCCTGCACACGCCCCTCCATTTTACCGAGAATGCTCATGGACGTTTTAAAACGAAGTACACCATTATACGATGACATTTCACCTATACGACTATTTGTCTGAGGAAGTTCAATAAAAGCGTTATTTTTACCCTCTAACACGGATTACTCCTGTTTCTCTTCTATATCAATGCCATAGGCTATGTGTGTCAACATGAGATTTTTTTCAAAAAGATCATCGAGATCTTCTAACTTGTAATCTTCTTTTGATTTTTGGATAAGAACTTGTAATTCTTCTTTTACCGCATGCATGGCGGCAAGAACCTCTATTGCACTTTTCTTAGACTCGCGAAGATACTCGTTGACTTTGTCGTCTTTGAGATCATACTGAGGCTTATGGTCAATGAATCGCTGTATGGGTTCCTTGACGTGACTGTTTAGATAATCGGATAATTTTGACATGGTATCGACAGTGCTCGCGTGTTGCCCATAGGTCAACAGTCGAGAAACCTTCATACGAAGACGCTGTGAGGAACTTAGATAGGCAAGTAGTTCTAAGAGGTTGATTGGTTTCGGAAGAAAGTAATCTATGCCCGAACTTATAAAGTTCATCTTCTTTAATTCGCTGCTACTCGCGTGTACCAAGACACTAGATATTATAAAATTTGTAAATCGAGATTCCATGATGGTAAGCATTTTTGCTATCTCTTCTCGAAGTCCTTCCTCATAGTCATAGAGAACCAAAAGAGGTTGTCTTTCTTCTATCGCTTTAGAAAGAGATTCTGTGTCTTGAAAGAAGATGACTTTTATTCTCAGTTCATTTAACACTCCCGAGGCCAGCTTTAGAAAGTCTTCGTTTGTGCTTAGGGCATAGAGTAACAACATATTATTTCAACTTACGTCTACTTTGCATACATATAATTATAGCATAAAGAAGAAGAAAGGAGGATACAATCAAACACAGATAGGCAAAGTAATCAGGGTACCATGTGTACAGGGTTTTTCTTGAAACATCGATAGGAACATCTACGGTAAGCACGTCTCTTGTAAAAGATGGCAACAAGGAGAGTATCACTCCGTTTGGATCAATGGCTGCCGTCATCCCAGAGTTGGTGGCACGCAACATAGACCTCCTGTTTTCTACCGCACGCAGTACTGACAGCTGCAGATGTTGCATGGCATTTACCTCCACCTTGGACCATGCATCATTCGTGATATTGATAAAAAACTCGGCACCTTTTTGGACAAAGAGTGCGTTTTGATGACCAAATCCATCCTCGAAGCATATGGGAGTAGAAAACCGTAAACTTGGTGTTTGAAACACGGTGTGTTCCGTGCCAGCCTTCCAAAAATGCACGTCTAGTTCTTTGAGTGTTTTATAGATCAAAGCAAGAGATTTCTTATACGGAAAGTGCTCGGTAAAGGGAACCAGGTGTATCTTGTAATATGCTTCTTTTCTCTCCTTTCCTTGAAAAAGAATGGAAGCATTGTAGTCTTCTCTATAGGGTTTGTTATCTTCGTCAAAATATCTTTTTCCTTCCCCGTTACCAATAAGAAAGTAGGTGTCTGGATACTTCTCCAAGAAACGCAATAATTTGTTGATGATCCTTACGTAGTTCTTGTTTTCCTTGTAGCGAAGATGGTAATCGATGGAGGGCACGAACGCTGTCTCGGACCACACAAGCAGGTCAGGGTTTTCTTCCTCGATGGTTTTTCTGCTCAAGTCACTCAGAACATCTAGTGATTTCTCGTAGGTCCTCTGTCCTCCCTTCCATGGATCAACCACATGTTGTACCAAGGAAATCTTCTGCGTTTTTGCATCGCTATAGTCGACTTGAGAGAACACTCCATACAACACATGTACAAGAAGAAGGAGCACAAAGCTCACACTACTCCAAAGAAGCGCACGCTGACGCAAAAAATCTTTCCACGATCTACATCCACCCACGATGCCCTGATAGACGAGACAGGAGGGAAAGACAACGAGCACACAAAGCATCCAAACACCGAAGACATCTGCTAGTTGCACCAGTGTGGGATAAAAAGACAGCGCGTATCCAACTACTCCAAAGCTATATCCGAGAAACCCGGTAGTGCGAAGATACTCATAGGAGACCCAGAAGACAAGAAAGACAAGGAAGGCATAGCGTTTAAAAACAAGATGTACGATCTTTAATAGGGGGAAAAAGAAGAGGAAATACATGCCATAGATGAACGGTACGACAAAAAAGGTGTTGGGGCTAAAGGTGAAGAGCCACGAGTTAAAAAGCATGTATGTGAGAAAGCCATACAGGAAGCCCCACATGGGCAGGGAACGAAACGAGTTTCTATGGACAAGAAGAAAGACGGGGACGAGACAGAAAAACGAAAGAAACCCAAGCCCAAACTGAACCAGGGTACTGGGAAACGATACATAGAACAGAACACTTGCAAGACAAACGAGTAGAAGGTTCTGTACGTTTTTTGTAAAGTTTGGACGACTTCGTAGCAGAGAAGTGAGCATGACCACTATGCGGAGGAATCCACGTTTCGCACTGCTTCTTTGAGGTGCTTTCCTGCTCGGAAATACACGACACTGTGCTGGGGAACATTTACCGCCTTTCCTGTCTTTGGGTTTCGAGCTTTTTTCTTTGCTTTTCGTAGATGGAGTTCAAAAACCCCAAAGTTTCGGAGCTCTAAGGTATTTCCCGCGACAAGAAACTCACAAATCTGCTCTGTAAAGTACTTGATCAAAAGGTTTAGGTGTTTTTCTTCGAGGGAAAGAAGTACATCATCGGTGCGTATTTCCCCGCTTCCCGACGTAAACATTTTTTTTTGTAGTTCTTTTACCAAATCAGCACGAATAAGTTTTTTCACTACGAATACGGTTTAGGAATTGCTTTATTCCTGCAATACTGCTTCTGGGACTTCGCTTGTTGTTGTTTTTGGTGGAGAAGAATCTGTCTGTGGGGAAGAACCTGTCTTGGGAGAAGTTTCTGTTTTATGAGAAACGCCCTTACCCTGTTTATTGATCCTAGCAAGAAGTCTCGATTTTATTCGAGCAGCCTTGTTCTTATGAAATATCTTTCTGTTTACTCCAGAATCGGTAAGCGATATGACCATTTTAAGTTGCTTTTCGAATTCTTCACTGTTCGTGTCTGTATTCTCTTGAAGAAGCCCGATCACCTTTTTTAACTCTGTTCGTTGTCTTGAAACAAACGACTTGTTTCTTTGGCGTTTGGTTATGTTCTGTCGTATACGCTTCTTAGATTGTTTACTGTTTGCCATGCATTTATTCTCTCAATTTATATAATACTTGTCAAGACATACGTAAGAACATGTCAAGGCCACACAAGACCACAAGCTACGAAAGAAATTTATTATACGATATACTAATACCATAAGACAAATAATCTGAAGGGTATTTTTTGAACACTAGATCTCTTGACATAAACACAGCACTCCCTCTCGTGCCTGACATCTCTCACCTGCCCCAATGGTATGCAAACAGAGATTCTCTTTATCCAATCAAAAAAGATTTAAACACTTTTTTTTTGCTATACTCCTCATCGGGAAAAAGACTAGACACAAGACGACTGCACCTCGATAGTTTGCCGAAATCGGGGCACGGTAGCTTGCCGAAATCGGGGCACGGTAGCTTGCCGAAAGCGAAATGCCATAAGACAGAGCTGTCTATCCTTTATCTGCATGGCTTTTCTAGCAGCCCTCGTGAAACAAGCCCTCTTATCGAACAAATCAGTAGCAAGCTAAAGGCAAACACGGTAGCGATTCGACTTCCTCAGCACGGACTTTCACACTCGGCTCTCAGCTATCTCGACTACAAAGACTTGTATGCCTCCGCTCTTGAAGGAATCGCAGTGGCAAAAAAGCTGGGCAAAAAACTTATAGTCATCAGCTGCTCCACTGGATCTACGCTTGGGATACTCCTCTCTATGCGACGTACAGCGCACGAAGAAATGAACATGCACGTCTGCCTGTCCCCCAACCTAGGAATACAGTGCAAAAAAATTCTTTTTTCTCTCACCTTTCATCGACTGCAGC
>JACSEG010000125.1_pt1 | contig 15012 bp, 5 predicted proteins | sample 8225521 | NCBI WGS metagenome assembly JACSEG01 (sample SAMN15705060, study PRJNA637333) | viral metagenome | isolation source: viral RNA from sea star tissue | host: Pisaster ochraceus | place: USA:Santa Cruz | collected 2018
TACAGTACGGGAAAAGTGACTGGGGGTACTAATCTTATAGGTGGATTAATGGGAAATGCAAAGTCGATTACTGGGTATGCCCGGGGTAACGTTGTTCGGACTTCTGGCACGAACACAGGCTTGGGAAAAACAATAGGTATGGACAGAGGAAACGACAATACGTATCACTCTGCTGCTACAGACGAAAGCAATATATTTGAAAGGGATGAAAGAACGAGAATAACAACTTCCCTAACAGGACGGAACGGAACTCCTGTAGACATAACGACTGTAACAAACAGCAATTACGGAACGAGATTTAGGTTTGCCTTTGGTACGAACATAGGACAATGGACATGGGTAGGCAACGGCAAGTGGCCCGCATTAAATATAGGCACTGTATCGCCAGCAAGTGAGCAACCGATTGATTAATTATAAAAAACACACATACTATAAGTATAATAATATAAAAAAAGGAGTTTATACATGAAAAGACAAGTGATTACATGCCCGTTGGTGGCTTTTTTAATTCTAATACATTTTATTGCTTTTTCGTGCCTTGCGGCGGGGCCTGCGGGGCCTGGAGGGGATGGCAACATAGATCCTAATAATCCTGTAGACCCTAATAATCCCGTTGACCCTAATAATCCCGGGAGTACTGTCACAGGTACACTTAGTTATGACAGCGATGAATATTCCTTTAAGCAGCACATAGGAAGAACAGTGTCTATCATTCCCTTGTCTCTGCCAGGACTAGAGGGCAGAGAAACCATCTACACGATAGAACATAATGGAGGTGACGATTTTGTCACGATAGCTCCGGCATCTGTCTTGCTCGTAGATGTGAGGGCTCCAGGACAAGGTATGTATACCATTCTTGCAAAAATAGAGGGTCGTAGCGACCAAAGAGTACCACTAACGATCACGGTAGAACCAGTTCCTGGAATTGTTTCTTCTCTTGAGTTTGTTCCTCCAGAAGATGGAGGAATGGTTGTTTCTTGGGTCGCACCCGAGCAGACGGGATCAGAACAAGTGGGATCCACACCTGTACCGGATGTGGATATTGAGTACAACATATATTACGCAAAAGCAAGTATATGGCAAGCGAAACCAGAACTAGCAGAGTTTGTTGAAAAAGCAAAGGAAGAAGGGAACGTAAAACGAATAAGCCAAACAAAGGTCAGTGGTAGCGATAGTAATACTGTTAGTATTAGCATTGGTGTTAGTGAACTAGAAGAAAGCACGCGATATTACGCGGCAGTGGTGCCGCACAACACGGCAATAAACAAGAGCACACCTGCAGAAAGACTAACAGTGCACGTGTTCACAACAGGAAACACAGGCATTTCAGGAAACCTAGAGTATCGTAGAACGAGTTTCAGATATGAACGAGGCGATTCAAGACAAGAGATCAACCCTGTTTCTCGTCCTAGCATCTCAGTAGGACAAAGCCTTGCATACAGAATCGATCACAAAGAAGGAGTAGAGTTTGCAGTTGGGGTGGTCAGCATAGATTCTGATGGGAAAATATCAGTTAATGTAAATGCAACGGACACGGACAGTGGTGCATACACAGGCAGTGGCACATACACGGTTCGTGTATCTGCAAGTAATGCTCCAGAAGGTAGCCCAGACTATCAGACAGTTGATATAACGATAGAAATCACATCTATCGTTATTGTTTCTTACAGTGGTTTTGAGGGGACGACACAATCGCCGCCAACAATTGGGCTAGGAGTGTTAGATGTTGCAGATGCTGTAGGTGGCCCGAGTGGAGTAGTTTTGACGATTAATAATCTCATAGAAGATGAAACCTATATAGTGACTTTTGGTGCAACAGGAACGCTAGACAAGATGGCAAGCGACGGTAGTATAGAACTTACAAAGTCAGATTTTTTGAACGGCGGTTTTCGTCTTGGGAGCTCTGTACACTCTGCATTGGAAGGTGTAGTTTTTAGAATACAAAGAGGCAATAGACCAGCACAAAACATAGCGACATACAGAGGCCTAGAGATACGGCATTGGTGGGATCTCCAGGCAATGAGGCTTAATCTAGATGGAGATTACATTGTAAAGCAAGACATAGCGTTCCCTGATTCGTATGAGTTCGAAGCTGTGGGAACAGGGGATACTCCGTTTAGAGGGAGCATAGACGGCACGAACGGAGATGCTTCGTACCGTATATCGGGGATTCGGATAAACAAAGGCACGAGCGATTACCAAGGACTCTTTGGGTCTATGCAAGGAGCCAACAGTAACACGATTATAGCGGGCAATCTGTTGATTTATAATCCTATAATTACGGGACAGTCGTATATTGGAGCGTTAGCAGGAGAAGTTAAAAGCGGCAAGATTGATTCGGTGCGTGTGGTGGCAGACAGAGTCTCGAGTAAAATAACGATACGAGGTTCTCGACCGGGGGGTATTCCATCAGGGTATGGAGGGGGTCTTATTGGATTGTTAGGCTTAGGAGCGATTTTACGTAATGCAAGTGCACAGATTTCTGTGGTGGGTCCCACGCAGAATTCTTTGTACATAGGTGGTCTTGTAGGAGATAATGGAGGTCGTATAGAGGGAGGATATGCAACAGGAAATGTATCAGGAAGTAGTAGCGCTGGAGGTCTCGTAGGAAGTAACTCGAACTATGTAGTGGGCTACGCTACAGGAGATGTTTCGGTAGAATTTCATACCGTAGGAGGCTTGGTGGGATATGGCAATGATAGTAGCGTGGTTATTGGTTACAGTACGGGAAAAGTGACTGGGGGTACTAATCTTATAGGTGGATTAATGGGAAATGCAAAGTCGATTACTGGGTATGCCCGGGGTAACGTTGTTCGGACTTCTGGCACGAACACAGGCTTGGGAAGAACAATAGGTATGGACAGAGGAAACGACAATACGTATCATTCTGCTGCTATAGAAGAAAGCAATATATTTGAAGGTGATGAAAGCACGAGAATAACAACTTCCCTAGCAGGACGGAGTGGAATTTCTATAGACATAACGACTGTAACAAACAACAACTACGGAACGAAATTTAGGTTTGCCTTTGGTACGAACATAGGACAATGGACATGGGTAGGCAACGGCAAGTGGCCCGCATTAAATGTAGGCACTGTATCGCCAGCAAGTGAGCAACCGATTGATTAATTCCATAATAATTTATTAATTAATGATATAATAGTAGGTAGGTATTAATGAAATGATAATAAGAAAAGAAATTGTAAAATTTATATTTGTAACTACGTTTGCATTCTTTGCATCTTTTGTGTTTTTCTCTTGTCAACCCAATGTAACGAGTGGTGTGTCTAGTGGTGATGTATATGTAGTTGCCTATAACGGAGAGGATAGATTGATGAATACTGAAGAATTGCCATTGGTCATAGGCCCGGGGGTACGAGGTATAGATAGGGATCAAACAGTGTTCACAATCGTAAACGTGGGTAGTGACGCAGGGTATACTATATGGTTCGACCTTGTCAATTTCACAAAGTATTCGTCTTCATTTGGAAATATCATAGAGGTAAGTAGGGCAGACATAGAAAATCATCTTTTTTCTTTTAATGATAGAGCAGTAATTCGAATAGGGGCAGTGGGAGTTGAAGCAGAAGAAACAGAAGAAGTGATTATGTATAATGCTCGAGATTTGTTCGTTTGGCAGGATGTACAGGGCATGAGAGGTGATCTTACCTTAGACTATGTGTTAAAGGAAGATGTGGTGTTTCCCGGCAACGTTATCTATACTCCCGTAGGAACGATAGACGAACCGTTTAGGGGTACCTTATATGGTGATGAGGGAGGAAAAACTATAAGAGGACTGCGAACAAGGAGTACTGCGGGTAGTTATCGGGGAATTTTTGGAGTAATGTACAACGGCAGGGGGAGGGATCTTGTTACGGTAAAAGACCTAATACTTGAAGACTTTAATGTCTCTGGAACATCCCATGTGGGGCTCGTTGCAGGGTGGATGAGAAAAGGCAGGATACAAAATGTTCGTGCAAAAGAAAACAACAGAATACAGATAACGGGTAGCATAGAAATTTTTGGTGATAGCTATGGTTTTGGAGGGGGGCTTGTGGGGCTTTTGGGATTTTTCCCTGGGACTGAGCCAACGACCCCCCCCACTAATCCCTTCGACTACGGTGTACTCGATGATGCCTTTATAGAAAGTTCAAGTGTGGAAATGTCAGTTCCAGATCAAGAGACGTCAACTAACTCAAATATGATTGGCGGATTAGTCGGATATGTAGGAATATCTGCAAGAGTACAGGATAGTTATACGACTGGAGAAGTGCGAAGCAACGGTTTCTATGTAGGAGGATTGGTAGGGTATTCAGATGGTAAGGGATATTTTAATTATGCAACAGGAGATGTGACGGGAAGGGATTTTGTAGGAGGTCTGTATGGAAGGGGTGTGCGTGTGACTTCTTCATATGCAACAGGAGACGTGACTGGAAAGAATTTTGTAGGAGGTTTGGTAGGAGTAGATTCTGTTGATGGCATTGATACGAAAAGCATCGTAAATACATTGATAACTGGGTATGCTACAGGCACTGTAAGAGGTGATAATTTTGTGGGAGGTCTGGTAGGACGTTCCGAGGAGGAAGTAGTTGGGTATGCTACAGGATCTGTTATTGCAACGGGTTCTCAAGCAGGAGGTCTCGTAGGAGGAAGCATGTTTGAAGGTGTTTCGATTACAGGTTACTCGAGGGGAACAGTCGAAGCCACAAACTATGCAGGAGGAATCTACGGTGCTATGGTAGATGAAAATGGTGTAGCACTGCCTGTTACAGATGTTGTCATAGTGGGATATTCGAGGAGTAATGTACAACGAGGGGGAGGAAACTCCACTAATTTCGGAAAGATAGCAGCTACTACAGCAGTGGACATAGACGCAAGTAGTGCGTATCATTCTACAGAGAGCAATCTTTTAGATAATACTGGAGCAAATATTAGTAATAGTTCGACGGGCATGGATGGCACTGAGATCAACCTTGGCACAATTGCAGGAAATTACACGGGTAGTTTCGGTGGTTTTGCTTTTGCTCTCGATGAAAAAAGTTGGGTGTGGATAGCAGATGATAGTTGGCCTGCCATTTATTTATTCAGAGGACCCTTAAGTACGCAACCTATAGGTCCGCAACCTATAGGAACGGAGTGAGTTTGCTTTGAGAGAAAAAAAACAGACGGCACGATGTGACTTTAAAAACGTGCTGGTATTAATGCTTGTATCAGTAAGCCTTCTTACCCTATTGACGTGTCAGGAATATACACAATCGAACAGAGGGAGAGTGCCAGGAGGAATATACGATTGGTTCGACCTCCAAGCAATGAAGGAAAATCTAAATGGTGAGTATACGTTACTGCGTAACATAGAGATTCCTCCGAACACTTCTTTTTTTGCAATTGGCACGGAACAAGCTCCGTTTACGGGAAGCTTGGATGGAAGAAAAAGAAGTATATCAGGTCTAGAAATAAGAAAAACAGACAATTTTTATCAGGGACTCTTTGGAGTAATAGAAGGAAGAAGTTCAGAAACAGTGGTAGTAAAGGATCTTGTACTTAAGGACGTGCGACTGACGGGCAAAGCCTATGTGGGATCTCTTGTGGGATGGATTAAAAAAGGGATTGTAGAAGGTATAACGCTAGAGTCTGAAGAGGGTGCAAAAAGCATAGTGACAGCAATCGGGAATATAGAATTAGGTTTTTCAGACTATGGATTTGTGGGTAGTTTGATAGGGCTTGCAGGAACAGAGAAAGAAAGCGGACTAGATGTACAAATAAAGAATGTGAATTCTGCGGCAACGGTGATAGATTCTAGACAAAGGTCTAACGGCATTGGTGGACTTGTGGGATATGTATATGCGAACGCAATGGTTACAGAAAGTTATTTTAAAGGCGAGATAAGAAGTGACCATGATTTTGTAGGTGGTTTAGTGGGTGAAAACAGAGGTGGTGTGCATGGTAGCTATATGACGGGTAATGTTATAGGTTTTAGTAATGTAGGTGGTTTAGTGGGTATTAATTATGGTGTTGTTTCTGGTTATGTAGAAGGAAAAGTTGAAGGAAAAGGCAATAGTGTGGGGGGACTTGTAGGTGAAAACAGGGGTGGCAGTGTAACAGGCTATACGATAGGGAATGTTTTTTCTCAAGGAAATTTTGTAGGAGGACTTGTGGGAAATCTTAGTGCTGGGATGGTGAACGGGTACTCGCGAAGTAAAATATACAGAGAAGGAAGCAGAGACAGACTGAGTCTTGGCAAAACGATTGGCAATGTGGGAGCCACAGCAGCAAGTACTACCTATAGTTCAACCGAGAGTAAGATTTATATGATCACGACTAACGAAGAGCTACAAGACACAACAGGAGAGAATGGCGTTGAACTAGGGAGAATCATGCTTCGTCAGAATTCGTTTCGTGGGTTTGATTTTGAAGACGGAACAATAGGAACATGGATATGGGTTTTGGACAACAAATGGCCTGCTATAAACGTTGGAACTACACAGCCAGGCTCTCGGCAGCCAATAGATTCAGTAGAATAGATTTACTTTCTCGTTTCGTATTAGATATTTTTGGGCTAAAACAAAGAGCCACACATAAAAAACAAATAAAAGGACACACAGAGTTCAAAATGAAAAAATATATCTTATTAGTTTTTAGTTTTGCAGCGGTTTTTCTTTTGCTGGGCATGTCATGTCAACCATTGAATACGCCAGGTCTGCAAGCTCGTGCCTATCATGGTGGAGTAGCATTACTTGCGAGACCTGTAGGTATGGGACAGGCAATTCAGGATTCACTCTTAGATGATGTGGCAATACTTGTAATAGAAAACGTGCAAGGAACGTATTCCATACATTTTGGAACCTCTGCCACTAACTTCGATGGGGTCTTGTTTATTAAAGAAGCTCTTTCGGGCAAAATAGAAATATACAAAGAAGATCTAATGGACAATAATTTTTCATTTATGGATGGAGCAGCAATTGGGGTGTCGGGGCTTGGTCTGCTCGAGATACAGCTACTTGCAACATTTCAATCAAACGAGATACATGGTTGGCAAGACCTTCAGGCGATGCGACTTGATCTCAGAAAAGACTATGTGCTTAAGAGGAACATAGAGTTTCCCTCAGACGGCATTGAGGGAACGAGTAACTTTATACCCATAGGTACGAACATGTATCCATTTTTGGGAAGTATAAATGGGAAAGATAAGAGAAGGCAGTACAGTGTTTCGGGTTTACACATAGAGAGTACAGAAAATTATCAAGGTCTTTTTGGGGTAATAGAGGCAACGAGTAAAGACACGGTAGTGGCAAGTAACCTGATACTCAAGGATTTTACCGTTACAGGAAATGCCTATGTAGGGTCTCTTGCAGGATTCTTAAAGAAGGGTACCGTGCAAGAAGTACATGTGGAGCCGAGCAGTTCTGCTGTGGTAGAGATGCGAGACAACGACACGATCGATGATGCTGGCTACGGAGGCGGGCTTATAGGTGCAGCAGGGACAGGTGATGGGGTCATCCAGGTAGGGATACACAATAGTAGTTCACAGCAGAAGGTACAGGTATCAGAGACAGCAAACAATGTTGATTTTCTTTTTATCGGAGGTCTTGTGGGACATGTAAATGCCGATGTGGAAATCACAGAAAGCTATGCCATGGGCGATGTACAAGGCGAAAGCGAGGTAGGAGGCTTGGCAGGCTACAATGGGGGTATTATGTCAGGTTATGCAATTGGAGCAGTGACAGGAAGTAGTAGAGTGGGAGGCTTGGTGGGAACCAATGTTGGCACCGTGCTTGGTTATGCAACAGGAGCAGTGACAGGAAGTAGTAGAGTGGGAGGCTTAGTAGGATGGAATAGTGAAAGTGGTGGTGTTTCTGGCTATGCAACAGGAGCTGTAGCTGGCAATGATGAAGTGGGAGGTTTGGTAGGGTCAAATTCTAGTACTGTGTCTGGTTATGCACGAGGTGTCGTGGAACGAAGCGATGGGACGAGCATTGTTTTTGGGAAGACGATTGGATTAGACGGAGGAATGTCAACGACCTACAGCTCAGCTGGTAGTTCGATATTCGCGGAAGCGGGGGGAACAAACGGCACTGAAATAGTTATTGCTGATTTAACGCAAATGATTTTTGTTGGCTTCACTTTCGGCACTAGTCTAGGCGAATGGACATGGGTAGCCGATGGCAGATGGCCTACAATAAATGTAAAAGATACCGAACCTGATGTCGATCCGCCAGTAGACCCTGATGTCGATCCGCCAGTAGATTCGTAGACAGTAATATATAATGGTAAGTGGTATACAACACGAAGGAGAGAATCATATGATAATTCAAGAAGAAACACACAGTAAGACACACATCGAACGTAGAAACCGACGAGCAGACGCAAGCTCGGTTTGTCCGACAAGCTCGATTCTGATTGCCGTCCTCGTACTTGGATCAATGCTACTCGCGTTTTCGTGTCTTTCGATCAATAGAGCGGGAAATGCGGGAGAAGAGGGTGTTAACCCTTCTGCCCCAGGAACAATTACAAATCTAACCGTAAAAGGAAATAGCGGTACTTCTTTTGTGATACAGTGGGATGTACCCACAAGAACAGGCACAACAACAAACGGAACAGCACTCAGTCTTGATGAAGTTCAATACCGCATCTATTACCTTGAAGAAGAAGTTGAAGGACAGGCAAAACCGAGTGCAGAATCAATCAGAGAAAACTTTTATAACGACAGCAAAGAGATAGAAAGATCTTCTCAAGAAGATGTTATTGAAGCAAGTGTTGGGGGACTGAAACTGGAAACACGGTATTTCATAGCGGTAGCGAGTTTCAATTCTCTTGTACTGCCGCAACTAGAAACAATATCAGGCGAAGTAGTTGAAGTAACTACCAGTAATGGGGAAGACGATACATCTTTTGTACCAGGGGTAGTTACGAGGCTAACCGCAACCGAAAATGGCAGTACTTCTTTTGTGATACGATGGAATGCACCCACAAACACAGGCAAAAAAATAGACGGGACAGTGCTCAGTTTTGGCGAGATTGGATACCGCGTCTATTTGCTTAAAGAAGAGGAAGAAGGACAGACAAAGCCGAGTGCGGAATCGATCCGAGACAACAGTAACACCGTAAAAGTAGAGCCGTCAAGCGGGTCTACTCCAGGAAATGTTATTGCATTAAGTCTTAGTGGCTTGGAAACGGCAACACGTTATTTTATAGCAGTAGCGAGTTTCAATCCTTTTGTAGAGTCGCAACTAGAAACAATATCGCCCGAAGTAGTTGCAGAAACTACTGGCACTACCAGAATTAAAAAGGATTTCAGAGGACAACTATCTTACGATGAAACATATAGGGTTCTTGCAGGATCAAACCACACCATTACGCCTATTTCTATGCCGACCGTGCTCGATACCGATACCAACACAACCATAGAATATATATTAATACAAATTTCTGGCACAAACTTTGTGCCCCCCAACGTACCGTACATAACCAGTATGAATGGCGAAATCACGATCGATTCGATGGTACGCACAGGCACAGCTCGTTATCGTGTATACGCAGAGGCGGAAGGCTATAGAACACAGACAGTGGAAATAACTATCAGTATCATTAGAGACTTTGTAAAACCTGATCTAGACGGAGCGCTAGTCTATGCAGAAACAGAGTATCAATTTATTGAAGGGATGAGAGACACCATTAGACCTAGCTTTGCACCGACCGTGCCCGGAACCGATACCAGCGGAGCTAGAGTACGCTATAGTTTGGAAAGAAGTTTTGGCACAGAGTTTGTTCCTGAACCGAGTATAGACGTAGATAGTGGCATAATCACGATCGATTCGATAACAAACATAGGGAGAGCTCGCTATATGATAAGCGCAGAGGCAACTAACTACAACATATGGCAAGTGGAATTAATTATCAATGTCGTTACAAAACCTGATCTAGATGGAGCACTAGCCTATGCAAAAACAGAGTATGAGTTTAATGTGGGAACGAGCGATACCATTACGCCTGTTTCTAGACCGACCGTGCCCGAAACCGATACCAACACAACCATAGAATATAGTTTGATACAAATTTCTGGCACAAACTTTGTGCCCCCCAACATACCGTACATAAACAGTATGAATGGCGAAATCACGATCAATTCGATAACAAACACAGGGAGAGGTCGTTATACGGTGCGTGCAGAAGCAGATGGTTATAGCATGCGGGAAGTGACGCTCATCATTATCATTAATGAGAATATAAATGATAACATGCTACGAGTGAGCACGTACCACAGCGAGGCAACGACCGTGCTCCCTGTGGGGTTTGGGCAAGCCATAGAAGATAATGGTGCGTTTGCCATGGCAGACAGTGCTGATGTCATAAGTATCTCTTCTGCTTCTGGGTTTGCGAACGTGAACTATACCATACGTTTTGGAACTGCGCCTGACAATTACAGTATGAGCTATACAAAAGCAGCAAGTGGTGGTGCAGTAACAATATCAAAGTCAGAATTAAAATCAAAATTCATAGCAAACTCTTTTACAAGTGGAGCAGTGATAGGCATATCGGGGCCAGGCATTACAGGTACGCAGTATGTGGCGACGTATCGTCCGTCACACATATACAACCATCAAGACCTACAGGCCATGAGAAAGAACTTAGCCGAAGACTATGTGCTGAAGAAGAATGTCGAGTTTTCAAATACAAGCACAAGTAATTATGAGACAGTGGGCGGTCGCAACAATTCGTTTGCAGGAAGCCTTGATGGCACGGGGCTTAGTATAACGGGCATACAGATAGAAAGCCCTAACGATAGTTACCAAGGACTTTTTGGCACAATAGAAGCAGCTGCGGCCGATATGGTGATAGTACAAAATCTTGTATTAAGAAATTTCAAAATAACGGGGAAAGCCTATGTAGGTTCTTTGGCAGGTCAGATAAAGCGAGGAGTGATAGATAATGTGAGTGTAGAAGTCAGTGATGCTGATGCAGGCAAGGTAGAGGTAAGAGATGCTGTGTATGTAAATAACGTTGGGTCTGGTTTTGGAGGAGGGCTTGTAGGTCGTGCAGGAACAGGCATATCAGGCATATCAGACACACAAGTAGTAATACGGAACACGAGCTCAGCTGCGGCAGTCACTGGAGTAGGAGCAGAGTCGAATCAAATTGGTGGTCTTGTAGGAGAAGTGAGTTTAAAAAACGTTATACTGACAGGTAGTTATGCGACAGGGGCGGTATCGGGAACCGGTATATCTGTAGGAGGTCTGGTAGGTTACAATCGTGTTGGTACTGTGTTAGATAGTTATGCGACAGGGGCGGTAAGAGGAACCGGTCTTTATGTAGGAGGCTTGGTGGGTTACAATAGTGGTACGGTGTTGGGCTATGCGACAGGGGCGGTATCGGGTAATAGTAGTGTAGGAGGACTGGTAGGAGAACATAATAATCGTACCAAAACTGTGGTTGGTTATGCGATAGGAGACGTGACAGGAAGTAATGATGTAGGAGGCTTGGTGGGTTACAATCGTATTGGTACGGTGTCGGGCTATGCGACAGGAAACGTGACAGGGACCCTCTCCAACATAGGGGGCTTGGTAGGCTTTAACAACGGTACCACGTTCGGTTATGTGACAGGATCGGTGACAGGGTCGGTACTAGGGCCAGTGACAGGACCGGAGACAGGAAGTAATTATGTAGGAGGCTTGGTGGGTTACAATCGTGTTGGTACTGTGTATGGTTATGTGACAGGATCGGTATCGGGTAATGAAAGAATAGGAGGTCTAGCAGGGTGGAATGATACTGGTACTGTGTATGGTTACGCGATTGGATCGGTGATAGGAAGTAATTTTGTAGGAGGCTTGGTGGGTTTTAATGTTAGTGGCGATTTCACAGGCTATGTGCGAAACGTCGTACGACGAGTGGGTGGAACGAGTCTGAATTTTGGAATTATAGCCGGGTATAATAGAGGACCACAATCAGTGACAGAGCTCTTTGGTTCAGATTCCGAGAGCAAGATCTACGATGGGGAAACGGGCACGATCGCATTGACGGGCACGACTGGACTTGGCGCTCGGTTACTAACACCTCTTGATTTAGTAAAAACAACGTTTTCTAATTCTGAAAGTTCCGCCTTTCCTTTTGGGGCTGACCTCGAAGAATGGACATGGGTCGCCGATGGCAAGTGGCCAGCGATAAACATCGGGGATAATATCAAGCACGCTGTCGAGCAGCCACTCGATCAGCCACGCGATCAGTAGATTGTAGTGTGGCGCTCGCGGGCGCGAGCTCGCGGGCCGCGTAGCCTGCAGCGCTCGTGCTCGATCGTCCGCGAGGCTTGATCGTCCGCGAGGCTTGCGAGCGGTGCGAGACTACAGCGGTGCGAGACTACAGCGGTGCGAGACTACAGCACTTGCGGGCAATACACACAAAGCAACTCTTTAAAACATACTATACTGTAGGTAACGTTGTCTTGGTAGGTTATCATGCTTAGCCAGACTATTAGCTAGACTAGAGCGTTTAGCCAGAAGGAGCATTATATGACACTACAAAACAAGACGCCTAAAGAAACATACGGCAAAACTCACAACAAACCCAGAGCATCGAGGACAGGCGCAGGCTTGCTTCCTTCGATTCTCCGCATGCTTGGATCTCGCATGCTTGCTATCCTCGTGCTTGGATCAGTAGCACTCGCATTTTCCTGTGCTCCTGCCACTCCCGATGGGGGAAATGGTGACCCTACAGGTCCAACTGCTCCCGGAGCCCCCACAAATCTAGCCGAAGCGAGCAAAGAAAGCACTTCTTTTGTCGTGCGGTGGGTCGCTCCCGAAGCTCCCAACACAGGCACGAAGGAAGACGGCAGCTCACTCGAGCCTTCGGAGATCGGCTACCGCGTCTACTATCTTGAGGGAACCGAAGGCGAGGAAAAGCCGAGTGCAGCATCACTTAGGCAAAACTCCGCTGTCGAAACTGAGGTAGTGACGAGGGGAGATACAAGCAAAACGATTGAAAATCTAATGCCAGACACGCGCTATTTTGTGACGGTAACAAGTTACAATTCTTTTGCAACAGAAGAGCTGGAGACCGCATCAGACGAGGCAATCGAAGTAAGGACCCAAAACGATTCCACTGCTCCTGGAGCTCCCACAAATCTAGCCGAAGCGAGTAAAGAAAGCATTTCTTTTGTCGTGCAGTGGGTCGCTCCCGAAGCTCCCAACACGGGCACGAAGGCAGACGGCAGCTCACTCGAGCCTTCGGAGATCGGCTACCGCGTCTACTATCTTGAGGGAACCGAAGGCCAGGAAAAGCCGAGCGCAGAATCACTCAGACAGAACCCCGCTGTCGGAATCAAGGTAGTGAGGGGATCAACTGAAGCAAATATTACAAGTCTAACGCCAAACACACTCTATTTTGTGACGATAGCGAGTTACAACATCACGGCACCGCTACTAGCGGAGACCGCATCGGACGATGTAATCGGTGTGACCACCAGCATGGCCACACCGAATTTAGAAGGAACCCCCCTAAGCTATGGAACAGAAACGACACACGAATTTACCATAGGAGTTGGAGGCAGCATTATGCCCATAAGCACCCCGACCATACCCAGCACCGACACCACGAGCACGAGCGTAATCTATAGTTTGCAGAGTATAGATAGCGTAGTGTTTGATCCTAAGCCAATCATAGACAATAGCGACGACATAATGAACAAAGGTACAATCACGATCAGTCCATCCACAAACGTAGGAACAGCGAACTACCTTGTGCAAGCAGCAGCGGTTGGCTACACATCACAGTATGTGACGCTTACCATTACCGTTAACAACGCGGATTTTGAAGGAAGCCTCGCCTATGGAACAGAGGTAGCAACGACACACGAGTTTACCGTAGGAGTTGGTGATACGATTATGCCGGATAGCATCCCGACCATACCCGACGCTGAGACCAGAATGGGCATAAGGATACGCTATAGTATCGCAAGAGATTCCGGCACAGAGTTCATGTCCGAAGAGCTAACCATAGATGGCAGTGGCGTTATTACAGTCCCCCCGATCGCAAACGATGGGAGAGCGACCTACCTTGTGCAAGCCATGGCAAATGGCTACAACCCACAACAAGTGACGCTTACCATTACCGTTGTAAAAGCAGACTTTGAAGGGAGCCTCGCCTATGGAACAGAGACAGAAACGACACACGAGTTTGTCATAGGAAGTGAAGGTACCATTACGCCTACAAGCACTCCGACCATACCCAGCGACCCCAATTTTGTAACCATACTATATAGTATCGCAAAAAGTTCTAGCGCAGAGTTTGATGCTGAACCGAGCATAAACGACAACGGCGTCATCACAGTCAATTCGACTAGCGCCTTAGGAATGGCGACCTACACCGTGCAAGCCATGGCAAACGGCTACAACACGCAAGAAGCAACGCTTACCATTATGATCATCGAGAACGCAAACGCAAACGGAGTCGGGGTAAGCACGTACTATAATAGCGAGGCTACGGACGTGATCCCTGTGGGGCTTGGGCAAGCTGTGGTAGATGTCGGTGAGTTCTCTATGTCGGACGACACTGTAATCCTTACTCTTTCGAATCTTATGAACGGGGACCACACCATACATTTTGGAACTGCAGCGGGGGGAGGGGAAAACAGCTATAGTGTAATGAGCGATCTAATAACGGTCAGCAACAACCCCATCACAATACAAAAGTCAGAGCTTGCGACAAACTTGGAATCTTTTGCAGATGCAGATAGAGTAGTAATAGGCATATCGGGACCAGGCATTACCGACATATTGCATGTAGCTACGTATTATCCATCGAACATATACGGTAGTCACGACCTACAGGCCATGAGAGTGAGCCTCGACCGAGATTACGTGCTAAAGCGGAACGTCGAGTTTGACCCTTTGACCGATGACACTGACACAGCTGTAAGCAATTACGAGGCAGTGGGCAACAACAGCACTCCGTTTACGGGCAGCCTCAATGGAGCAGACTACACCATATCGGGCATAGAGATAGTAGGCACCGACACCGACAATT
>JACSEG010000126.1_pt1 | contig 14993 bp, 35 predicted proteins | sample 8225521 | NCBI WGS metagenome assembly JACSEG01 (sample SAMN15705060, study PRJNA637333) | viral metagenome | isolation source: viral RNA from sea star tissue | host: Pisaster ochraceus | place: USA:Santa Cruz | collected 2018
GTGTTGGGTGTGTTTGGGTATGGTGGAGGAACAAGAAGAATTGAAGTATCTAATGGGATAAATGCATCTCAATATGTTAGATTACAGATTGCTAATGGAGATGGTAGTTTATACTCGATAGTAAATAATGGTACTGAACAATTTTTATTTAACGACACATCTTTTAATCCTACGTTATCAAACAAAATAGTTTTAAAATACAAACAAAATGACTTTAGTTTATTTGTTAATGGATTTAAAGTAGGTTCAAGTAATGTAGGTAATACATTTGCAGATGGTGTTTTAACACAAGCAAATTTTTCTTCAACAGTATCAGAATTCTACGGTAAAACAAAGGAAATTAGCTACTATGATGAAGTTTTAACAGACCTTGAATTAGAAACCTTAACATCTTACAGAACTTGGATATCAATGGTAAACGAATTAAATTTAAATATAATATACAATGGCTAACACACTAAAATTAGGAGCTGGAAAATGGGCTACTGGCACAGATACAGTTCTTGCTTTCAATGACGAAAATAATAACTTTAAGCCGCTGCCATTCGATTTCAGTAGAGCATCAAGTGCAACTGTTGTTAATCAATCTGGTTTAATCGAAACAGTTGGTGTTGGAGAACCAAGAATTGACTTTAAGGATAATACTAAAGGTGCTTTGTTGTTAGAGCCACAGAGAACTAATTTAATAAATCAATCTCAAACATTTATTGGTGGTTGGAGTAAATTAAACGGAGCTGTTGTAAGTGGTGAAAAAGTTACAAGTCCAGATGGAACTTTAAATGCTTCTCAACTTGTTTTTAATGGTACAACTGGGGGTAGAATAGAAAGAGGAATAACTAATTTAACACAAGGCGCTGATTATACTGTTAGTGTTTATGCAAGAGTTTCAAGTGGTACTCAAGTAGTGAGATTTGGTAGTGTTGCTGATTTTGAATATACATTAACAACAGAATGGCAAAGATTAACAAGTACACAACCAGAAAATGATACAATTGCTTATCCGAGATTTAGATGTGATGATGCAGCAACCATTGAAATATATGCATTCCAATTAGAACAAGGCAGTTACGCTACATCGTATATTCCTACATCTGGAAGTGCTGTAACGAGGGTTGGAGAAGTTTCTAAAATAGTTAATTCTCCAATACTACAAGCAACAAATCAATTTACTTTGTTTTTTGATGCAAAAGATTTTGTAAATTACGGAGCAACATTTGCTAATATAATGATTACTTTAGGTGCTGGAGAAAGTCCGTATGATGCTGGTACTGGAATACATATTTATAATAAAATTTGGTATTATTTTAATGGTAGTTCAGCAGTTACTTTAGGCATTTGTTACAATGCAACAACAGACAGTAAATTTGCTATTTCTTATGATGGCACTAAATACACAAGATACGCTAATGGTGTAAAATTAGGAACAAATACAGTATCAGCAAGTATGTCTAACTGGGATACTATAACTAATGGCTCATTATCTTATACTGGTGTTGATAGAGTATTTGATGTAGCAGATTTAAAATTATATAACACCGCATTAACAGACGCAGAAGCAATTGCATTAACAACAATATAAGAGTAACAAATACACACATTAAACTAACAAGAGTAAATAATTAAATTATGAAAATAGGAAAGTACGAATTTGACAGCAGAGAAGTAGCAGAGTCTAAAATCAAAGCTTTAGGAACTGCGGAAGACGAAGACGGAAACGAGTATCCAACTCACAAACACACTTTAGTACACTTAGGACACATTGTCTTAGAAGCTGGAGAGTATGACGAAGACGGAGAAGAAACTAAAGCACCAGTATTATCTGCTAAGTGGCACATTGATTCTCTTTGGGATTTAAGCGATTCAACTGACGAAGAAGGAGAGACAGTAAAAGCTGACCACCCTTATGGATGGAAGTCTGCTGCTGTTGACTTAAGTGGAAACGGAGTACACAGTTTCTTTGGTTTAGAATATGACTCACACAAAATGTAATGGTAAGAGCATTAAGATATTTAGCGGACAAATTAGAATCATTTCAATTTATGTGTATCGTAATTTGGAATAGGTTCTTAGATAGAATCAAGTTATGAGTATGGAAGATTTGAAATTAGCAACCTTTAATTCCATTTCTTTGATGGTTAGCTTTACGCAAGTAGAAAACAGTTTGAAGATTATATTGTTATTAGCATCTATAATTTATACAGTACAAAAGATTTACAGTACACATAAAAATAATGACAAAGAACTTTAGTATAGAAGAGTTTAAATGTAAGTGTGGATGTACAATGCCACAAGAAGTAGAGTACAATATAGTTAAACTTGCTAATCAATTACAAGCTATTAGAGACTATGTAAAGACACCTATAACAATTAATAGTGCATACAGGTGTAAGTCTCACAATAAGGCTGTAAATGGCTCAGATAGGTCACAGCACCTACTTGGTAAGGCATCAGACATCGTTATTAGAGGATATGACCCATCATTAGAGACATATCCTTTAGTAGAAGCATTAATAAACGAAGGAGATATACTGCAAGGTGGCTTAGGAAAATACGACACTTTCACACACTATGATATAAGAAAGATTAAAGCTCGTTGGTAATGAAAAAGATATTAGATTTTTTAAGTGGTAATGTAATCAAAGAAATAGGTGGTATAATAGACAACTTATTTACTAATGATGAAGAACGCTTAGAAGCTAAGAACAAGATAATTCAAGTATTGAAAGAAAAAGAACTTGAGTTACAAAAAATGCAAACCGATATAATTATTGCAGAAGCTAAAGGTAACTGGCTACAAAGAAGCTGGAGACCTATTCTTATGTTAGCTTTTGGATTTATAGTTATTTATGTAAAGTTTATAGCACCTTTATTTGGCTTTACTATTCCACCTTTAGAGAATGAGTTTTGGAATTTACTACAACTAGGTATTGGTGGATATGTAGTTGGTAGAAGTGCTGAAAAGATATCCAAGAATATTACAATCAATAAAAACTAAGCTATTCGTTTAACATGATGGGGGTGGTATCTCAAAATACCACACACAGAATGTTTAACATAATGGGGTAATAAATGTTTGTTTTACTTATAAAACACACCTATCCTGTATTCATAAGTTCGACAAGTCGGCTTTGGGGAGCCTCCCTTGTCTGACCCAAAAGAGATGAAGCGAAGTTACACCTTTTTTTTTACAATGTCAAGTAAAGTTATTAACACTGTTTATAACTACATTTGCGTATAAGAGTAATTATACTTATATTTGTGTAAAGTTTTTAGAATTAATGTCACTATTACATACCCCCACTTACGAGGTAGGATATAATGAAGAGGATGACAGGCAAGAACTAAAAAAGTTATTGTGGTCACAGTTTATGTGTAAGTGTGGGAGGTGTAGTGTGAAGACAGGAAAGAACTTTATGGAAAGGCTGCCTGTCTTTATATTAGATGAGATAGCGTTAGAGGAAAGAATGAGGTTTGATATTGATTTAGGCTACGTTTGTAAACCAAAAGCTGATAAGTTGTTATTAGTTAGTAAGAATCCTCATAGAGCAGGTTTAGCTATAAAGATAAGAATACTCAATACTTCAAAGAGACTTAGAGTCGTAAGAGGTTTAATAGTAAGAGGAGTTACTAGGATTGCTTTGGCAAATGAGTATGTATATTTTGATACTGATGATTTAAAGTCTATGGCTTTATACTTAAGATAATGTTTTGTTTTTTTGTTTTATTTAAGAAGAGGGTTGCAGAAATGTAGCTCTTTTCTTGTTTTATCCAAAAATGTTTTTTATGTTTGCATAGAACAATAAAACTAATAATATGGCATACAAGAAATTACCCTTTTGGGAAAGAAACGTAAATCCAATCACAGGTTGGAGAACAGAGAGAACAGATAGGTCAATAGGCAAGAAAAAGTTGTCTGAAGAAGTAAGAATATCAAAATCACTAAAAAGTTATGGAAGAAATAGTTAGTCACGAAATAGAATTAGATGGGGTAAAGTTAAATGTCCATGGATGTTATCTTGAAGGTGTTAAAAGAAGTTTCTTTCCATCTTATTATCCAAATGTGTTTGAGATAGAATATATTTTTATCTCTGGTAAAAAGATAGATGTAGATATTACTGACTTAATATACTATAGAACACAAGAAATAGAAGACCTAATAATAGAGCAATACTATAAATAATGAAGCTAGTAGAACAACAAGAGTATAGTGCTTGGTATAAATCAGTAGGCAACAAGATATACGATTGGCACGAACTAAAGCCAGACAACTTAGATATAAAGAACTTGCTTAAGGGTGTTGAAGTGATAGGAGTTTACAACAATAAACTACAGAACGAAAACAACATACTTAAAAGAGAACTTGATGAACTTAAACAAGAATTACTAATAACATTAAACAATTTAAACAAACTATTATGAACGATTTAATATCATTTAAGAATGCACAGATAGAAGCACTGCAAAGAGAAGTTGCTTCACTAAGAAAGTCAAATATACAACTAGAAACCTATGTGTTTGAGTTGACTGACGAGAATGTTTTAGAAGAATATAAATGTATAGTCAGAAAGGAGATATTGAAAAGATAAACAAAAATTAGGAAATATCAAATATATTTCGTACATTTGTTAAATATTAATTATAAAACAATAAACATTATGAATTTTCATGACAAAGTACTAAGAGTACAGTCGGAGTTAAAAGCTCCAAAGAATCAGAGAAACAATTTCGGTAAGTACAACTATCGTTCTTGTGAAGACATTTTAGAGGCTGTAAAGCCATTACTAAAAGCAAATGCACTAACGCTTATGATTACTGATGAAATCAAAGAGGTAGCAGGTTTAGTGTATGTAGATGCAAGAGCAGTCTTGTTTGATACAGAAGGTAGAATAGAGGTTACTGCACAAGCAGGTATTGACCCTAATAGAAAAGGTATGGATATAGCACAGTCATTTGGTAGTAGCTCCTCATACGCTCGTAAGTACGCTTTAAATGGCTTATTCCTTATAGATGACACAAAGGATGCCGATGCGACAAACGACCATAAGGACATACGCAAATGGCTTAATAAGGATACACCAGAGTTTAAGAAAGCACAAGGCTTTGTAAGTGGTGGTGGAACTATAGCACAAATAGAAGAGAAGTACAAATTATCAAAGGAAGTTAAACTATTATTAAAAAAGTAATTATTATGGAAAACGACAAAGTATTCGCAGATGGATTTATTTTCAAGAGAAATGAAAACGCACCAGAGTTTGTTATTGGTGGGATTAGCGTAAAAGTAGATGAAGCTACAAAGTTCTTAGCTTCTAATGCTAATAACGGATGGGTTAACCTGGATGTTAAGCAGAGTAAGAGTGGTAAGTATTACATGGAGTTAAATACCTTTAGACCTAAAGCAAATGGTGGTAATGCTCCTGCTGTTGCTAAGAAGGATAACTTCAAGGTAGCTGCTGGTGATGGATTACCATTCTAATGAATTGGGGAGGGTAATTCCTCCCCTTTTTATTTAACAAAACAAACAAACAAAACAAACAAATTTATGAACACACAAGATAAAGAAGTAGAGAGAATGTTTATGCAAAAGGTCGATGAAGACTGTTTTGTAGACATATCTCAAGTTATAGAACACCCACCTGTTGCATTGTCATTTGGTAATTATTCATTGAATACTCCAAATGGTATCAGGAGGTATCCAATTCCTATTGGGACTTATGGTAACTTCAGTTTTGTGTCAGCCCCACCAAAAACCAAGAAGACCTTCTTTGTTTCTTTACTTACTTCTGTGTATCTCTCATCTACAGGAAAGAATAAATATGGTGGTAAATTAAGGGCTAAGAGAGATGATAAGTGTGTTATACACTTTGATACAGAGCAAGGAAAGTTTCATGCACAGAGAGTGTTTAGAAGGGTTGTAGAGATGAATGGCAATGAGAATGCAGGTTGCTATCATACCTATGGATTACGTTCAATAGGGTACAAGACAAGGATTGATTTTATAGATTATAAGCTAAGGACTATATCAGAGGAAAACGAAATAGGTTTAGTTGTTATTGATGGAATTGCTGATTTGGTCAGTGATGTAAATTCAATAGAGGAATCAAATGAGTGCATACAAAGACTTATGACTTGGAGTGAAAAGTATAATTGTCACATCATACTATGTATACACACAAACAATGGTTCAGAAAAGCCCACAGGACATCTTGGTAGTTTCGCCCAGAAAAAATGTGAGACAGGCATAATATTAGAAAAGAATGAACAGGATGATGGAATAGTAACAGTAAAATGTAAACAGAGTAGAGGATTTTCTTTTGAGCCATTTAGTTTTAAGGTAACAGAGTTTGGTTACCCTGAGATAATTAGTAATTTAGATGAGGACTTAGGAGAAGCCATACTACCTAAAAAAGAACCCAATCAATGGCAACAAAAAATGAATATCGCATAGTGACACCTATGTATATTGAACTTGAGAGAAAGACAAAGAAGAACAGAAGAGTATCAATTAATATGAATGCTTATGGAAATGTAAATCATTTCATAAACAACCAAGTAAAGATTAAGTTCAAGCAAGTGGTTGAAGAGCAATTAAAAGGCATAACAATAGAAACACCTGTAAACATAACGTATCAAGTGTTTAAGCCAAGTAAGAGGAGGTTAGATAAGATGAATGTGATAGCAGTGACCTCAAAGTATTTATTAGATGCTATTACGGAGTTAGGTTGTTGTGAAGATGACAATGATGACTATGTAAAGATTGAGAAGTTACTGCCTACTGAATATGATAAAGGCAACGGAAGAGTTGAGATTTTAATAAAAACTATAGATGATTGAAGAACAATTAAATAAACTAGCAGCCAAGCATGAGACTTGGGTTGGTTTAGTGAAGGGGATGGGATGTAATCCAGCTTATGTGGATGATGTTGTTCAAGATGCTTACATAAGAGTCTACGAATACCTAAGCAAAGGTGTTGACATTTCTTATGGTGAGGATGATGTAAATGACTTTTATATGTATATGACTTTAAGAAGCATATACTTAAATGGGTTAAAGAAGAAGTCTGTATCTAATGAGGTGCTAGATGTACAGGAAGAGAAACTTGAGTATGTATTGGGTAACATAAAGAATGAGTATGCTGATGTAGAGCAAGAGAGAGGATTTAATAAGCTAATTAGCAAGATATTTACAGAGGTAAATAGTTGGGATTTTTACTCTCGTAATGTCTTTATAGCTTATTTCACAACAGGTTTGTCACTAGATAAGTTGTCTAATGAGACAGGTATAGGCAGAAGTAGTCTTTACAATTCTATAAGAAGATATAGAGATATCATAAGACAGAACTTCTCAGAGGATGCAGAGGATTATTATAACGGAGATTACGATAAAATTTAATTAATTATGGAAGAGTTTAAAGGAGACAAAAGAACTAAGGCTTACAAAGAATGGAAGGCTAAGTTCGAATTAGAGAACGATAGCAAGTCAAAAGGACTTGGTGATACTGTAGAAAAGATAACTAAGGCTACAGGCATCAAGAAGGTTGTTAAAGCTGTTTTCGGAGACGATTGCGGTTGTGATGAAAGAAAGGATAGATTGAATTCTATAATGAGTTACAAGGTCGTTAACTGCCTTGAGGAGGATGAATATGATTACATAACTGAGTTTGTTTCATTAAGTAGAAACAGAGTCACTATGGCTGAACAAAGAAAACTATTAGACATCTACAACAGGGTGTTTAATCAAAGAAAGCAAATGAGCAACTGCCCTAGCTGTGTAAGAAGCATTGTTAGTGAGTTAAAGAGATTAATTGTAAACTATAAATAAAATGAAAAAACTAATGTTATTATTGGCTTGGTTTGTTCTCACTAGTTGTGAACCTTGGCCTTGCCAAGACTGTTACACTATTTATCGTAGTGATGGAACTTCTGATTGGGTTTGTGTTGAATATAGATGTGATGAATATTATGAAAGACTTTAGACCAAGATTAAAAGGTAAGGTGTTAAAAGCCTATGAAAACCTAACCAAAGTAGAGAACAGAGTTCTTGTTATAGGTGACCTGCACGAACCATTTTGTTTAGATGGTTATCTAAACTTCTGTAAAGAACAGTATGCTATTCATAATTGTAATAGAGTAGTGTTTATAGGAGATGTTATTGACAATCATTATAGCTCATATCACGAGTCATCTGCTGATGGATTAGGTGGTAAGTTTGAATTAGAACAAGCTGTAAAGAAGTTGTCTAAATGGTACAAGGCATTCCCAGATGCCGATGTAACTTTAGGTAATCACGATAGGATTATTATCCGTAAGGCACAATCATCCAATATTCCTAGTAAGTGGATTAAGGAGTTTAAAGAGGTGCTAGAGACCCCTAATTGGAACTTTGTAACAGAAGTCTATATTGATGGAGTTAGGTACGTACATGGAGACAAGAGTGGCAAGGCTAGGATGGCAGCAAAGAGAGATATGGTTTCTACTGTCTCTGGACACTTTCACACAGATTTCTACTGTGAATGGATGTTTGGAAAGACAAGAGCTATATTCGGAATGTCTGTAGGGTGTGGCATAAATAGCAAGTCTTATGCAATGGCATATATGCAAGGTGGTAAGAAGGAAGCTATTGGTCTTGGTGTTGTAATAGGTGGTCATACTGCCTTTAATGTTAAGATGGACTTATAATGAATTACAATAATGACTTCAAATACGACCTTAAGATTGGTCAGGTTAAAGAGGAGGAACTCGGTAAGATATTCAACTCTAAGACTATAGAAGTCAAGTATGACTTACAAGCTATGAAGACAGGTAATGTTTACATAGAGTATTACAGTAGAGGCAAAGCTAGTGGCATAAGCACTAGCGAAGCCGACTACTATTGCTTTTGTATTGGGGATACATTTCATTTGATACAGTCAGTTGTATTGAAGGAAAGATGCAGACAATACTTAGGTACAGATAGAGACAAGTTAGGTGGTGACAACAATACCTCCAAAGGTATTTTGTTGCCTATAAAAGAATTATTTTAATATGTGGACAATGACTATAACACACGATATAATAAGTGGAACTGAGGCAGCTTACTTACAGGATGACCCTCCATTTGGACAACAAGATTATGCTAAGGACAGAAAAGAGATGCCTGTATTCAGTGGGGTACTAAAGTACTTCCCAGATGCTGTTAGGGAGGTCTCTAAGACATCTTGGGCAGGAAACCAACAACATCACCCAGACAAGCCCTTGCATTGGGATAGAAGTAAGTCAGGAGACGAATTAGATGCTTTAACGAGACATTTGATGGAAGCTGGTACTACAGACTCAGATGGCATCAAACACAGTGCTAAGGTAGCTTGGAGAGCCTTAGCGAACCTACAGAAGGAATTAGAGCGTGAAGGCGAAGCACCTCTAAGTGAATATAACAAAAAATACTAGGATATGTTAAATATATTCCCTATATTTGCATAAGAAATAATTAACTATGGATATAAAAGCTATTGTAGATGCTGATAGTATGATTTATGCTTCAGCAGTCACTTCTGATAACATATCAGATGCCAAAAACAAGTTAGATGCTAAGATTAACGCATCTCTTAATGACTTACAGGACTTGGGATATGATATAATGAGTCTTGTAGTGTGTTCTGGTTCAAAAGGTAACTTCAGAAAGTTTATTACGAGTAGCTACAAGGCTAATCGTAAAGATACAGAGCTTCCACCTCTTTTAAATGAGTTACATGAGTATTGTAAGTCAGATTGGTATGCTAAGTGGGGTTATGGAATAGAAACTGATGACTTAGTGGCTAAAATATGGCATGAAAGCAATGAAAACAACGAATCACCTGTCATAGTGTCTATAGATAAGGATTATTTACAGTTTCCTGCAATGATATTCAATTATCAGAACAAAAAGTTGATTAAGCTAACAGAATTAGAGGCTTTGAAGAACTTTTATACACAAATGATAGTTGGAGACAATGCAGACAACATAAAAGTCTGTAAAAACAAGGGGAAGGCTTATGCTAGTAAGTTATTTAATGATTTGACTTCTAAATATCAAATTGTAAAGGCTGTTTACGCTGTTTACAAGGAACATTACAAGTCTAAGGCTAAATTAAAGTACATTGAGTCCTATAACTTGTTAAAGTTAAGGATAGATGTATAATGAAGACCAGAAAGACATTGTTTACTCATATTATCTTCTTACTTTGTATAGTATTAGTCAGGGTGAGTCTTTTGAGGAGCTTCAGTACGTTATTTCTGAGTTTGAAGAAGAAGGAATGTATGAACAGTGTGATGGCATGATACAGGCTGTTGAGTTTGCTAAGTCAAACACTATGGAGAGAGTTTTATTAGAATTAGATGAAGAAATAAATTAATATAAACAATAAATTATGTATGTGAACATTGAAGTAAAAGAATCAGAGCAAAAAGACCATTTTCATTTTAGTATTAATGGTTTGAAATTAGGAGAATGGGAGCGTTCAGACCTAAGACATTTAATAGAAGTGATAGATAATAAAATATAACAAAATGACATTAGAAAAACTAAAAACAGAACTAGATAGTAAGTACGGATTTGATATAGCTTCAAAAAGCAAGAAGAGGAGGTTTGCTTATGCAAGAAAAGTATATTGTAGGATAGCTAGAAAATTATATTGTAACATAAAGAAAGAGCACCTACATACTTGGGATAGTATTGGTAAATCAATAAACATATCTCATGATGCAGCCTACTTTCACTTTAATTCTTTTAAAGTGGTAGGCGATAGAGATTTAAGGGTTCATGACGAGATAGTTCTTGACAATGAGTTATTTATTGGAACTGAATACAGTGAGCCAATACAAGTTATTAGAGCCAAAGAGGAGTTAAATACATCTAACAAGGTTCATGAAGAAGTAAAGTCTCTTGTGGTTAAGGTAAACGACATTTTATTTAATTGGGATGTTAGTACATTGAATGACTTTATAGACAACAGACTTAAGCCTTATGATAGGTTGGCTAAAGTTAAGGTAGCTCCTAAACAAGTAGAAGAGATAAAAGGTGCTAAGATAGAAAAAAGAGTTGCTAATCCATTTTTAATGTAATTATTATGAGACAGAAGAAGTTAACACAACAACAAAGAATAGGTAGATTGGAGAAAGTTGTTTCTCAACTATTCATACTTACTAAGAAGATTGAAGGTGAGATTAAAGTTATACAAGATAAGACAGGTTATCACATAGATGAAGAAGAGTAGCCTAATATCACAAGAAGCTATAAAGTGGTGCTTTAAAGAAGGCTATAAGATATATCCTGTTACTAAGGATAATGTAGTCTACCAGATTGAGGTATGCAAGGCTCATCAAAAAGCCTTGCTTACTGAAACTCACACTAAGAAATCTATACATCAAGCAGTTGCAGATGTTTACTTAATGCTCTACAATAAACGAAAAGACAATTAAATTGTTATAATATTATGAGTAGACATAAGAAATCACAAGAGACTTCTAAGAATGATGGGAGGAAATACAACAAGAGATTAGCTCCTAAACCAATATCCACTAAAGACAAGATGATTAAACCTGCTAGGACTACTAAAGCCAAGAAGGACAGGGTGGCATCTTATGCTATATCAGCAATGAAAGATGTCTTTGGAAGCGAGAAAGAAGCATTTAAACATATGGCGGAACTTGGTAAGACTAACTTCAACAATATGAAGTTGCTTATGGAGTATGCTTATGGAAAGCCATCTGAAAGTATTAATGCAGACAGTAGTAGAAAGGCAAAGGCTGCACCAACTATTAACTTTGTTATGAATGCTGGTCAGACACCTCAGATAGAAGATACTATTGATATATCAGACGAAGAAGAATGAAGAACTCAATACAATTAAACGATAAGTATGTACCTATTTTTACTGATAAATCTAGGTACTTTGTCGTTACAGGGGGTCGTGGTTCTGGTAAGTCATTTGGTATAACAGTTTTCTTACTTAACCTAACTTATGAAGCAGGACACAAGGTATTGTTTACTCGTTTTACACTAACCTCAGCAGCAGCATCTATTATACCAGAGTTTATTGAGAAGATTGAACTCATGGGAGTAGAGACTGATTTCAGAATCACAAAGGATGAAATCATAAATCTAACCACAGGGAGCTCTATTATGTTTAAAGGTATCAGAACATCATCAGGTAATCAAACCGCAGCCCTGAAGTCTCTTAGTGGTGTTACAACATTTGTATTGGATGAGGCAGAAGAGCTTACGGATGAAGATACATTCAGTAAGATTGATTTCTCTATCAGGTCAAATGTTAAGCAGAACAGAGTTGTTCTTATATTAAATCCAACTACTAAAGAGCATTGGATATATCAAAGGTTCTTTATGTATCCTAACGTAAAAGCAGGTACTAATGGCACTAAAGGTGATACAACTTATGTACACACTACCTTTGAGGACAATAGGTCTAATCTGTCTAAGAGTTACTTAGAACAGCTCTACGACCTAAAGAGAAGAGATGTGGTTAAGTTTGAGCATCAGATACTAGGAGGCTGGTTAAACAAAGCAGAGGGTACTATAATTACTAATTGGAAGGTAGGACACTTTGTTCAGACTGACCTTATGTGCTATGGTCAGGATTTTGGATTCTCTACAGACATAACTAGTTTAGTAAAAGTTTCAGTTGACAAGGACACTAGGAGTGTTTATGTGAAGCAAATATATGGTAAGACAAACCTGTCTACATCAGACATTGCCTACAGGAATAAGACTGAGTGTGGCACAGATTTAATTATCTGTGACTCAGCAGAGCCAAGACTTATATCAGAGTTAAAGAACTTAGGTTTAAATATAAAGCCTACTATAAAGAAGAAGGGGTCAATCCTATCTGGGATTGCCCTGATGCAGGACTATCAAATAATAGTTGACAGAGAATCTGATGGTGTTATCAGAGAGATAAACAACTATGTCTGGCACGAAAGAAACCAAAGACCTGTGGATAAATTCAATCACTACATTGATGCAATCCGTTACTCGCTTATGTATTTACTACAAGGAGTCAACTCAGGAAAGTATGTAATCAGATAGATTGTTTAACATTATGGGGGTCGTTTAATATGATGCCCCTAAGATGTTTAATATAATACCCCCAATATGTTTAATATAATGGGGGCATTGGTGTTTTAGTTAGTTAACAGTCAAAAACTCCGTTGTTCAAAGATACATCAGAACTTTACTTAAAAAAAGATAAAAAAGGGCAAAAAAGTCTTGCATATGTCAATAATACATTTAGTCGAATAAATATGCATTTGGTCTAATAAGTTTGTATTATCCAATTATGTTAATTATGTTTGTACCATTAATAACAATAAAAGATTATAATTATGAAAGCACAAGCACAAGAATTAATCGACTCAGGTAACTCAAGAGAGAAAGCCGAAGGTATTGGTATGATGAGAGTCATTGAAGCAGTTGATAAACTTATAGAGGTTGAGACTGCAAAAGGAACTAACGACACAACTATTGTCGACTTTATTTATGAACTAATAATTAATAACAGATAGAAATTATGTCAAAAGAATTTGAACAAGTATTAGAGTTTTACAAAAACAGTACACCAAGACAACACCAAATGTTTCTTGATTTAATATCCGACAAGATGACATTCTTTAATATTGACACAAAAGAATGTTTTGATGTTGATGAAGAGTATGGCATTAACTTTAACGGAATGTTTCACCAAATAAATATAAAATAATATGTATAACGTAACCATTCTTGATGCTATACGCATTTACAATAGTCGTAAGGACTTTATTCTGTTCAATACAGATAAAGAATACAATATAACAGATTTCCGTCTTACAAACGATATATTGACGTTTAGAAACCACTATCAACACTTTAGATTGATGGATGTAATAAAGAAAGAGATTAACAGAGGTATAAACATAAATTAATATGGAACAGATAAAACAAGCAGTATTAGAAGGTAAGACAGTTTATTGGATGAATGAGAACTATCATGTCATATATGATAAGCTACTAAATAAGTTCTTGGTTCATTCAAAGGGTAACAATGTTTATGTAGGGCTTAATAGTTACTACAAAGAATATGAATTTAAAATAATATAGATATGTATAGCAATTGTTGTGGTGCAGAGCCAAGTTACTTAAGTGATGAGAGATGTGGGCAATGCCTTGAATGGGCAGAGTTTTATGAAGATGATGAAGATTAATTTAAAATATAAATAAAATAATCTGTTTAATATAATGGGGGGATATGTTTAACATAATACCCCTTGTCTGTTTAATATGATACCCCCTGTCTGTTTAATATGATGGGGGTTGTTTAATATAATGGGGGTGCAGTCTGTTATCTAGAATGAATATAAATAGTGTTATTTGTAATGAATATAAATAAGAAAATTTAACACTTTTTATTTGGATATTCTTTTTGACTTTCATAGGGCAATAATACAACAAAGAAATTGCAAGGAAAAAAAAAGTTTTGTTAGGTTTATTAAAAAAAATGTTGTATACACGTGCGTGCGTTCCTTTATTAATATAAGTATCTTATTTAGAATAAATATAAATAAACATATTTCACAAAATAATTTATATTTTTGTTAGGTTGTTAATAAATATATGTATATTTGTCAAGTCAATAAGGCATAAAATAAAAAAAAACAAAATATGTGTTTAATTATCTTACCAAATTACAAAGGAAATAAAAAAGGTTTATTAATAGCGACTTTTATCTGTATAACTTTAGATAGTATTATTTTACTATCTATTTAATAAAAACAAAATGAAAGCATTTAAAAAACTAGACACTCAAATTAAGGCTTTTTTAATAGCCTCTATAACGTTAACAACTCTGATTGTTGTTATGATATTAACTCAAGGCTTAAACGCCCTCTAAACACTTTAAAACAAAAACAAAATGATAAATTTAAACAACAGAGAATTAGGAATTGTATTACGAGGATTAAGCAATTTAAAAACTTACGACGAGTCAAGC
>JACSEG010000127.1_pt1 | contig 14978 bp, 10 predicted proteins | sample 8225521 | NCBI WGS metagenome assembly JACSEG01 (sample SAMN15705060, study PRJNA637333) | viral metagenome | isolation source: viral RNA from sea star tissue | host: Pisaster ochraceus | place: USA:Santa Cruz | collected 2018
GTTTGGAGCTTGGAGAGAAATTCAAAAAGTTTTAGGAATTCTTGGAATAAAATTTTCTTTAGCGTTTGAGGAAGTAAAAAAAGTCACAGAAAATGATTTAATTCAACATAGAGAATATTTTGGTGACTCAGATTTAAGAGAGTCGTGTGAAATTGTAGGAAAAAAGGGATCAGAACTTGGATACTCACAAAATTTATCTGAACAATTGTTTCGATTATCAGATGATATTTTTTATCCGTATATTCAGATTCTTCATTATCAGTCGATGATATCTGCATTTTATGATCATCATGTTACGGTGATTTATGAATTCTCTCCGAGAGGAAATGTCTCTGATTGGATTTTTGATTTATATAAAGGCGTAAGTACAGGAAATCCATTTTTAAATAATGCTAAAGCAGTAGATACTTTAGATCAAAAATGGGCTAATAGTCGAAAAACCAATAGTGAGCAAGCCTTTAATCTGGTTTCTATTTTACAGAATATTGATCGCATGAACTTTAATTCATCACATGAATTATCAATGTGGATCAGGAGATGGATTTTCAGAATTTTTGAACTGAAAAAACCTGTCACAATTTTAATTCCTCACCTTGTTAAACAAAGAACAATTGATTCGGTAATTGAGTTTATCCTAACCCAAGAGACAAAGACTTACGGAATTATTGAACAAAGATTAGTCGATTACTTATCATATCTACAGTATGATTCAAGGGAATGGAGACCGAGAGGAATTTCTGATTCAGTCCATTCAAATAATGTGAGTAAACGGAAGTTGGGAGATGTTGATTATCAATCAGTTTCAGAGAAAATGATTTATGCATATGAAGCACATGCTGGACGATTGACAATGCCATATTTAAAAAACCACTTACGCACAATCCCCAAATTAATTGAAAGAAGAAAAGAACAATTAGAGGGTATATCAGATATTTCTGATTGGCGAGTTCAAATACTTTTTATTTCACATACAACGGATCAAACAGAAGAATTAGAAATCGAAGAACAGGGAGTAAAGATCAAAATTAGTTCAACCACGTACAGCAATTTCATTAAAGATTTTTCCAAAGGTCAAAATATTGATTTATTCAATAAGTATGTAATTGATGTATTAAATTTTCCAAAAACCCCCAATTATGTTCGGGAAAAGTTTTTAGAAATCTCTGAGTAGAATTTACTTGTACAGTGGAGGCTGTAAATAAAACTGTATAACTGCCTAATTGTTAATAGCCCAATAATAGGACAGGAATTAAGTAGAGGTAGTGTCCAAAATCTTTCGCACTTTCAATTCTCCACTGATGAAAGATACTTATCCTATATTTTCCGTCCGGGAAACTATCGACAACACAGATTGTAACATGACGGTATTTACCTGACAATTGTGCTTCAAAAGACGTCTGTCCTTGCTATTTACACAAGGATTAAGTAAGAATGCTTTAAAGACTTTGGGACAATGGTGTGGAACAGAAAATATTCATGCATTATAGAGTACAGCCTCAGCCTCTCTACGCCGCACAAACCCCTTAAGCTTACGGCCACTCGTCCATACCCAGAGCATTAAACTGGCCATCTGTGAGGATAAAGCATGGCAGGAAATAACCAGCGCGCTGAACTGCACCGTCAAATTTGGCAAATTGCCAACGATGTTAGAGGCGCAGTGGATGGCTGGGACTTTAAGCAGTACGTGCTTGGCACACTGTTCTACCGATTTATTAGCGAAAATTTTGCCAGCTATATTGAGGCAGATGACGACAACATCAACTATGCCCAGCTAGACGATAATATCATCACACCGGAAATTAAAAACGACGCCATCAAAACCAAGGGCTACTTTATCTATCCAAGCCAGCTTTTCGCTAATGTCGTCAAAAATGCCAACAACATCGAAGAACTGAATACCGACCTGGCCAACATATTCACCGCGATTGAAGCCTCTGCCAACGGGTACCCTTCTGAAAGCAATATTAACGGCTTGTTTGCTGATTTTGATACGACCAGCAATCGCCTGGGCAACACAGTGGCAGAGAAGAATACCCGCCTTGCTGCCGTTCTTAAAGGAGTTGCAGGACTTAAATTTGATAATGTTCATAATAGCCAGATCGATTTGTTTGGTGATGCCTATGAATTCCTCATCTCCAACTATGCCGCCAATGCGGGTAAATCCGGCGGAGAGTTTTTTACCCCCCAGCATGTTTCAAAACTGATTGCTCAACTCGCCATGCATAAAAAAACAAGCGTAAACAAGATTTATGACCCCGCTTGTGGATCTGGCTCATTGTTGCTGCAAGCCAAAAAACATTTTGATGACCATATCGTTGAAGAGGGGTTTTTTGGGCAGGAGCTCAACCACACCACCTACAACCTGGCGCGGATGAACATGTTTTTGCACAACATCAACTATGACAAGTTCAATATCCAGCTGGGAAATACGCTGATTGCTCCGCGTTTTGGTGATGACAAACCTTTTGACGCCATTGTTTCCAATCCGCCTTATTCGGTAAAGTGGATCGGCTCGGATGATCCAACTTTGATCAACGATGATCGCTTTGCTCCTGCAGCTGTGCTTGCCCCCAAGTCCAAGGCAGATTTTGCCTTTGTACTCCATGCACTGAGCTACCTCTCCAGCAAAGGGCGTGCGGCAATTGTCTGCTTCCCGGGAATTTTTTATCGCGGCGGAGCAGAGCAGAAAATCCGCAAATATCTGGTGGACAATAACCATGTTGAAACGGTCATTTCACTTGCACCGAACCTGTTTTACGGCACCACCATCGCCGTGACAATTTTGGTGCTGGCTAAAAACAAACCCAATACCAACATCCAGTTTATTGATGCCAGCGGTGAAGAATTCTTCAAAAAAGAAACCAATAACAACGTGATGTATGATGAGCATATTGAGAAGATTGTGGACATGTTCGATAGCAAGGAAAAGGTTGCGCACATAGCCGAGGCCGTGCCCTATGACAAGGTTGTAGCCAATGATTACAATCTATCGGTCAGCTCCTACATAGAGGCAAAAGACACAAAAGAGGTGATCGATATCGCCGAGCTTAATGCAGAGATAAAAACCACGGTCGGCAAAATTGACCAACTGCGCAGCGATATTGATACCATTGTGGCGGAAATCGATGGAAAAACCCCATAACACTGGAAAATAAAATGAGAACCACCAATACCCTTGAGTACCTTGGGATATGGGAGCGAGTACATAACCCGGCTTTTAATTATGGCCCAGCGTTTAATTATGGCGAATTCGCCATAATTAAACGCCAACTAACCAAAATCAATTATCGCATTCACAGCGACGCAGTTAAAGAAAACCTAATCCCTACAGTATTGACGCCGCAACATATGAAGGCTATAGCGAATTCAAAACCGGGGAACTGTAGCCATGCGATATAGTAGTCATAATGATGGAACCACAGATGAACACAGATTCACGCAAATACCATTTTTAGAAAAACTGCTGGATGGCGCAGAGGTGAAGTGGTTGCCGTTGGGGGATGTGGCTGAAATTAAACGCGGTGCTTCACCTAGACCAATCGCAAAATATATCACTGATGCTTGCGATGGAGTTCCTTGGATTAAGATTGGCGACACCTCACCCGGCTCTAAATATGTTCAAAATACAACACAAAAAATAACGGTGGAAGGAGCTAAGAAGTCAAGAATATTAAAGAAGGGCGACTTTATTATTTCCAACTCGATGAGTTTTGGTCGCCCTTATATCTTGAATTTAGAAGGGGCTATTCACGATGGATGGGCTTCAATTAGTGCATTTGAGAAATCGTTGAACCCGGATTTTCTCTATCATTATTTATCATCTAATATTGTTCAAAATTACTGGCTGAGCAAAATTAATAGTGGTTCTGTTAGTAATTTGAACGCTGATATTATTAAAACGTTACAAATTCCCATCCCATGCCCCGATGACCCAAAAAAATCGCTGGCGATACAGGGAAAGATTGTGCGGATTCTGGACGCATTTACCGAGCTTACCGCCGAGCTTACCGCCGAGCTTACCGCCGAGCTTACCGCCCGCAAAAAACAATACAACTATTATCGTGATCAACTGCTCACTTTTGATGAGGGCGAAGTGGAGTGGTTGCCGTTGGGGGAGCTTGCTGAAAACCTTGATTCAAAACGCAAACCAATCACCAGTAGTCTCAGAGAATCAGGTAACATCCCATATTATGGCGCATCGGGCATTGTCGATTACGTTAAAGATTACATTTTTGATGGAGCCTTTTTGCTTGTTTCCGAAGATGGTGCCAATTTGCTGGCAAGAAGTACGCCTATAGCTTTCAGCATTAGCGGTAACAGTTGGGTAAATAATCATGCTCATATTCTCAAATTCGAAACTTACTCTGAACAAAAATACGTTGAATATTATCTGAATAGTATTAACTTGACACCATTCATTTCAGGAACAGCCCAACCAAAATTAAATAAGAAAAATTTAAATAACATTAACATTCCAAATCCTTCACTTGAAGCGAAGAAGCACATCGTCTCCATTCTCGACAAGTTCGATGCGCTGACCCACTCCATCAGCAAGGGTTTGCCCCGTGAAATCGAGCTGCGTCAAAGGCAATATGAGTATTACCGCGATTTGCTGTTGAACTTCCCCAAACCAGAGGAGATAATAGTCTATGATGAATAAGAAGCTTACAGAAATCGCCCAAAAATTAAAAAGCACCAATAAAAAGGTGCAGTTGATCTATGCCTTTAATGGATCAGGTAAAACACGCCTCTCAAGGGAATTTAAAGAACTCATCGCCCCCAAAACGGAAGATCGCACGATAAAGATTCTTTATTACAGTGCGTTTACCGAAGACCTGTTTTATTGGGATAACGATTTGGATTTGGATGTTGAGCCAAAGTTGAAAATACAGCCCAATAACTTCACCAATTGGATTTTGGAAGAGCAAGGACAATATCTCAATATCATCACCAACTTCCAACACTACGGGAACAATAAAATAACTCCGGCTTTTAACGAAGCGTATCAAACCGATAAGAACGGTAACAAAATAGTAGTCCCGAAAAATTCGGAAATTACCTTTAGATTATATTCACAAAACGTTACAACTTCAGACAACGAAATTCTCGCAACCCCAGACGGTCAAGCAGTTGTCACCAGTCAATATGAAAATATCAAGATCTCAAAAAGCGAAGAGAGTATTTTTATCTGGAGCATCTTTTATTCCCTGCTGGATCAGGTAATTGGCATACTCAATGTTTCTGAACCCGGTGATCGTGAGACAGATCAATTTAACAAACTTGAATATGTTTTCATTGATGATCCTGTCAGCTCTCTGGACGATAATCACTTAATTGAATTGGCCGTTAACGTGGCAGGCTTGATCAAATCCAGTGAATCTACTGACTTGAAATTTATTATCACCACACATAGCCCGCTTTTTTACAATGTTCTCCATAATGAACTGAATAACAACACCGGTTACCTCTTGGAGCATTCTGAAGATGGCTTTTTTGATTTGCTTTCAAAAGATGGCGATTCCAACAAGAGCTTTTCTTACCATCTCTACTTAAAGCAAATCCTGGAAAAAGCGGTTAATAAAAATCAAATACAGAAATATCACTTTATGCTTTTGCGCAACTTATATGAAAAAACTGCCGGTTTTCTCAATTACCCTCAATGGTCAGATCTTTTGCCGGATGATCCGGATGATAAAGAGAACAAAACGGCTTACCTAAACCGCATTATTCACTTCAACAGTCATAGCACAGTATCTACCGAATCCGTTGCCGAGCCAACGCCGCAAGAGAAGAAAATGGTGAAGTTTTTGCTTGACCACTTGTGCGATAACTATGGCTATCGGAAGCGGAAATAGGAAAAAGCATGATTGAATACACCAACCCCATCGCAGAATCAAATCGCTTTATCGTTCTCGATACATACACCAAAGAGTGGGAGATTGCAAACAGTTACCAAAGCGAACGCGACCTGGAGCAGGAGCTTGTTCAGGACCTGGTCAATCAAGGCTATGAATCTCTTCCAGAACTCAAAACCCAGGAAGACATGCTGGCCAATCTGCGCCTTCAGCTGCAAGGACTCAATAACATGGAATTTGCAGAGAGCGAATGGCTGCGTTTTGTTGAAACCTGGTTGGACAAGGCCAACGATAGTATCATCGATAAAACCCGGAAAATTCACGATGATTATATTCATGATTTTGTCTTTGATGATGGGCACATTCAAAACATCTATCTGCTCGATAAAAAGAACATCATCCGCAACAAAGTGCAGATGATCAAACAATTTAGTCAAACCGGCACACATGCCAACCGCTATGATGTGACCATTCTGATCAATGGTCTGCCCTTGGTGCAGATTGAGCTAAAGAAGCGCGGCGTTGCCATTCGCGAGGCCTTTAATCAGATACGTCGCTATAGCAAAGAGAGCTTCAACAGCGAAAACTCGCTTTATAAATATCTGCAGCTTTTCGTCATTTCCAACGGCACCGACACGCGCTACTTTGCCAACACCGTGGAGCGCAATAAAAACAACTTCGACTTCACCATGAACTGGGCAAAGGCCAATAATGACCGAATCAAGGACCTCAAAGATTTTACGGCAACCTTCTTCCAGAAAAACACATTGTTAAGCATACTGCTGCGTTACTCGGTATTTGATGTTAACAATACGTTGCTCATTATGCGCCCTTACCAGATTGCCGCCACTGAGCGTATTTTGCGGAAGATCAACAGCTCCTATAAAAGCAGGAACCCGAGCAAGCCAGAAAGTGGCGGGTTTATCTGGCATACCACTGGTTCCGGTAAAACACTGACCAGTTTTAAAGTGGCCCGCATGGCCACCGAACTGGATTTCATCGATAAAGTCTTTTTTGTGGTGGATCGCAAAGACCTGGACTATCAGACCATGAAAGAATATCAACGCTTCTCGCCTGACAGTGTGAATGGCTCGGATAGCACCGCCGGGCTAAAGCGCAACCTGGACAAAGACGACAACAAAATCATCGTCACCACCATTCAGAAGCTCAATCACCTGATGAAAAAAGAAAACGCTCTGCCTGTCTATAAGCAGCAAGTGGTTTTCATCTTCGATGAATGCCATCGCAGCCAGTTTGGTGAAGCCCAGAAGAACCTGACGAACAAGTTCAAACAGTACTACCAGTTTGGCTTTACCGGCACGCCGATCTTCCCGCAGAATGCTCCAGGTGCAGATACCACTGCCAGCGTGTTTGGTTGCGAACTGCATTCCTATGTTATCACCGATGCCATTCGCGATGAAAAGGTGCTCAAATTCAAAGTTGACTACAACGATGTGCGTCCTCAATTTAAGGCCATTGAAACCGAACAGGATTCAGGCACGTTACATGGGACAGAAAATAAAAAAGCTCTGCTGCACCCAGAACGCATCGGGGAAATATCCCGGTATATTCTGAATAACTATCGCCACAAAACTCATCGCCTGCAGGGTGGCAATACAGGCTTTAATGCCATGTTTGCTGTGAGTAGCGTGGATGCTGCCAAGCTGTATTACGACACGTTTGGCAAATTGCAAGCAGGTAGTGACAAACCGCTGAAGATCGCAACTATCTTCTCGTACTCTGCCAATGAAGAGCAAAATGCTGCAGGCGATATTCTGGATGAAAGTTTTGATGCCTCCGACATGGGCCGTATGGATGATAGCGCCAAAGAATTTTTGAGCGCGGCTATCAGTGATTACAATGCGTTCTTTAAAACCACCTTCAGCATCGATGGCAATGGCTTCCAAAACTATTATCGTGATTTGGCCAAGCAGGTTAAGGCCAGGGAAATAGATTTACTGATTGTAGTGGGCATGTTTCTCACAGGCTTTGATGCCCCTGCACTTAATACCCTGTTCATAGATAAAAACCTGCGTTACCACGGATTGATGCAGGCATATTCACGCACAAACCGCATTTGTGATGCTACGAAAACCTTTGGAAATATCGTTACATTTCGAGACCTGGAACAGGCTACCATCGATGCCATTACCTTGTTTGGCGATACAAACACCAGGAATGTAGTACTGGAAAAGAGCTATACGGAGTACATGGAAGGCTTTACCGACGCCATAACTGGTGAGGCCCGGCGTGGTTTTACAGATGTGGTGTCCGAGCTGGAACAGTGCTTTCCCAACCCTGATGAAATCACCAAGGAATCTGACAAGAAGGCTTTCACCAAGCTATTCGGTGAATATTTACGCGTAGAAAACGTACTGCAAAACTATGACGAGTTTGCGAGCTTGAAAGCCCTGCAAAACGTTAATGTCAGCGATGCAGAGGCCGTGGAAACATTCAAGATGGAACATCATTTAAGTGAAGATGATTTTGCTGCGCTAACGTCCATAAAAATACCAACTGAGCGCATAATTCAGGATTACAAATCTACCTACAACGACATCCGCGATTGGCTACGGCGCGAAAAGAACGCCAATGATAAAGAAAAGTCTGACATCGATTGGGATGATGTGGTGTTCGAAGTCGATCTGCTCAAATCGCAAGAAATCAATCTGGATTACATTCTGGAACAGCTTTTTGAGAACAACAAGAAAATAAAAGACAAGACGGCACTGGTTGAAAATATACGGCGCATGATTAAAGCCAGCATTGATAATCGCGCTAAAGAGAGTTTACTGGTTGATTTTATCAATCAAACAGATCTGGATAAACTTGACGGCAAGGCCAGCGTAATTGAGGCCTTCTTCAGCTTCGCACAAGGGGAGCAACGACGTGAGGCGGGGGAACTTATTAATTCGGAAAATCTGAATACCGAAAACGCACAGCGTTATATAGCCACCTCAATGAAACGCGAATTTGCCAGTGATAATGGTACAGAGTTAAATGCAATTCTGCCCAAAATGAGTCCGCTGAATCCCCAGTATTTATCCAGGAAGCAGAGCGTTTTCCATAAAATTTCAGCGTTTGTTGAGAAATTTAAAGGTGTCGGCGGGCAAATCTGGAAAGATTAAGCACCTGACAGGGATCTATATGCGCGCGGATTCGCTGAAGCGGTTGGAACGCTTTTCGATGATGGCGATAATGTCATCAAATACATCGGAAACCAGCCCGTCTTTGGTTAGATCTGCTTTCAGGCTCGGTGCTGCCGCCATCATTTTGTCTATCATCATTTTGATCTGCCCGTTCATTGCTGATTGTGCAGCCTTGGTATCAGCTACCAGCCTGTGGAAGTGCCGTAGATAAACATTCCCTGGCTTGTATTTACCGCCAATTTTCATGGCCATCTTTTCAGACAGATCAGGATAAATGGCTGTACTCAATAGATCATAGGCCGGTGCCAGCTCGGGTTTCTCGCCTTTATAAAGTAATGAGAAATTCTTCCCATGGGCATCCGCATTGCCTGCAAAAAAATTAAACAGGACAATATTCAGCAGCTTGATCTGATCTGCCGCAGGGCGTGCAGCGTATCTGGCAATCAGATTTTGACAGTCAGCAATACAGGGGCCTCCCTCGCGTTCATATTTAATCTCAGGAGCAATACCAAGTGCCTGACAAAAGTCTTCCTGATGGATGCGCGTTATCGTTCCATCTTCGGCAATATGGCGATCATAACGCTCCGCCAGATAATAAGGCATATCATCCACAAAATGCAGCGATGCTTCCGGTACATCAATGCCGACCATTTTTGCCAGTTTCATACAAAAAAGTTCATTGTGAACGCTGTCTTTTACGCGCTCAATCATGGGCTTCAGGATATGCGTTGTAGGCGCGCCGCCTTTGATTAACAATACACGTCCATCCCGGAACCCGACTGCCAGCTTATCCTGCGCCCCGGCGAGAGATAGACGATACTCATCATCTCCCGCCAGCATGGGCCGACGTTTGATAAGATCCAGAACCTCTTTTAATCGGGCCTTGTCCAGGACTTCAGCATCATCTATGGCCCTGGATGGCTTTTGCTTCTGCGGATATAGCGCTAAAGCGCCTGCACAATCGCCTCCGACCACCTCAAGCAAGGCAAAGGGGTTCTTTTCAGAAAGCCCCAAATACTTCGCCAGGCGATCCCGCACGCTCTCTTCGGGCAACAGGCCAGAAAAGAACGCTCTGACCTGTCTGCCCTTAAAAGTACCACTCTGCAGTGGCAGTGAGAGCGAGATACCGAATGATTCCGTATTTAAATAATTGGCGTCATAGGCAAAGGCCAGATTGCCGCTATCGGTTTGCTCCAGTGTTCCAACCAGCTTGTCTTGCAAATAAACTTCCAGCATCCGGCTCATAGCACTTCACCGCCAATTGTCACATCAATCCCGAGCATTGACACGACCGTCAATGCCTTGCCGATATGACAAGACTCTTTGCCGTGCTCCAGCTCGCGGATAAAGCGCACCCCCGCACCTGTTGTGGCCGCCAGCTGCTCTTGCGTTAAACCCTGCTCTTTGCGGACTTTCCTGACAATGCTGCCCAGTTTTTCAATTTGGTTATCCGCTAAACCCTGCTTTTCAATTTGGTTATCCGCTAAACCCTGCTCTTTGCGGATTTTCCCGACAATGCTGCCCGGTTTTTCAATTTTGTTATTCAGCATAAATCAACCCTTTCGGGTTGATTATAGCATAACGAACACTAAAATCAAGTAAATAAACCCGTTCGGGTTGATTATCGTTTTTTGGCGCGTTATTTGGCAATATCAACCCGTTCGGGTTGATTATCGTTTTTTGACGCGTTATTTGGCAATATCAACCCGTTCGGGTTGATTATGGTTTTTTGACGCGTTATTTGGGAATATCAACCCGTTCGGGTTGATTTGTTTTCTAATAACGGAGAGAGTGGGATTCGAACCCACGGTATGGGGCTACCATACAACGGTTTTCAAGACCGCATCCTTAAACCACTCGGACACCTCTCCAATTTGGAAGACTCAATATATAGAAGTACTTTTTCTTTGTCAATATTATCCATTTCGGGTATTGTAGGCCACTGTGAATGCATGGGATCAGATTAACAAGGCGCTTGACGGCATGCAGCTTCTGGATACTTCGGAAATTCCCCGGGACAGCGTTGCCGCCGCTCAATTTCTGTTGGGTAAATTATTGCTGCGGGTTTGCGCCGGTCGAAATTTCAGAATAACTCATTCGGGAATAATTATTGAAACCGAAGCATATCTCGAAACCGATCCCGCTTCCCACTCCTTTTCGGGAAAAACCCCGCGAAACCAATCCATGTACGGTCCGCCGGGGAGCTTTTACGTATATCGGAGTTACGGAATCCACAATTGCCTCAACGTAGTTACCGCTCCGAAAGGACGCGGTGAAGCCGTACTTATACGGAGCCTTTTCCCTGTCACAGGAAGGAATACCATGTTCGAAGCCCGGTTCGGAAATGCGGATATGGTTCAAGGCGATTGTAGTTCCCTTTGCAGCGGCCCGGGAAAACTGACCCAGTCTTTCGGTATAGACAGAAAATGGGACGGTTATTATTTTCCCGACGGCGGCGACCTGTCGGGAGACATGCTCCTTCTCTGCAGCGCACAGGGTGCCGCCTGCGCGGAGCCGGGGACTGTTGTTCCAATTTCGGCCGCTGCGCATTTAGACGTAACAGGTGCCGCCTGCACGGAGCCGGGGACTGTTGTTCCCGATACGGGAATAAATGGTGATATTTACTGTTCTAAAAGAATTGGGATAAGTAAAAATCAAAGCGCGTTATGGCGATTTTTTCTTCCAGTGCAGGGTTTCGTCAGTCGTTCAATAAAAGGTCATAGAGTCGTTTCAAATCTTCGGAATTAAAATACTGAATTTCGACCTTGCCCTTATCCGATCCGCCCTTGATATTTACCTTCGTCCCCAGGCGTTTTATAAGGGATTCTTCCATATCCCGAATTTCCGGTAATCTGCGAGAAAATGTCATGATTTCTGAAAAGGGTTTTTCCGCGCTGACAATACTGGCTCCCGATGTCATACCCATCAATTCCCTCTGAAGCAACCGGGAATCCTCGTCACTATCGGAATATTCAACGTCGGCATCACCAATATCGGCATCTTCAACATCCAGATCGCTTACCAACCGGCTCAACGGCGTACCCTCATTGAGCATCCGGCACATTTTTTCCGCTACGCGAACTGAAAGGCAGCGCGTACAAATTAATTCGTACAGCGCTTCCCGGTTATCGGCAAGTGAATCGTCAATGCTCAAAAGAGCCCGGGCATGTCCCGCGCTTATCGTTTTGTCGATAATTCCCCCGCGAATTCGCTCGGGGAGTTTCAAAAGTCGAAGGGCATTTGCAACTGCCGAACGACTTTTTCCCAATTTCTTTGCAACGGAATCCTGTGTGAGACTGAATTTTTCCATGAGATTGTAATACCCCATGGCTTCCTCAATCGGATTGAGATCCTCACGCTGTATATTCTCAATGAGACCTATTTCCAGCTTGTCCTGCTCAGAGAACTTTTTTACCACCGCCGGAACCGCTTTGACGCCCGCTTGTTTTGCCGCACGGAAACGCCGTTCGCCAGCAATAATACAAAAAAATTCCTCGTCCAGGGCTTCCACAACCAAAGGCTGGATTATTCCCTTTTCCCGAATTGAATCGGCCAACTCGGTCAATTGTTCAGCAGTGAATTGTTTCCTGGGCTGATCGGGATTTGCCTTCAGTTTGTCCAGGGGAATTTCCAGAACCCGGTCGCCTTGCGCAACCGCATCCTCAACGGTATCAGGCATGAGAGAAGACAACCCTCTGCCCAATCCCTTTTTAGTCACGGCTTATTACCTCCTTTGCAAGCGCATGGTAGCTTTTAGCACCTGCGCATCCCGGATCGTACTGATTTATCGGGATAGAGTGGGACGGTGCCTCGGACAAGCGAACGTTTCGGGGAATAATAGTCTTGAGCACCAAGTCTCCAAAATATCCAACGACCTCCTTGACCACATCCTGAGCCAGTCTTGTTCTTGAATCATACATGGTAAATATTATTCCGCCAATTTTGAGCGAAGGATTACTGGATCGCTGCACCATCTTGATACTTTGTATTAGCTGGGTAATACCCTCCAATGCGAAATATTCCGTCTGGAGGGGTATAAATATCTCATCGGCCGCCGTTAATCCGTTAAGCGTAAGAATTCCCAAACTGGGCGGACAATCTATAAAAATATAATCGTAATCCTTTTTAAGGGTGTTCAGAGCCTCCTTGAGATAATATTCCCGGTTTTTTACCTCAACTAGCTCCACAGTTGCGCCGGATAAATCGGGACTGGCCGCAATAATGCTCATTCCGTCTACACTGGTCGCCTGAATGCAGTCCTCAAAATCCTTTTTGGACGTAATCAGCTCGTAAATGCCCGGAGCCTTGGTATCAGCTCCTACACTGGAACTCAAATTGCATTGAGGGTCAAAATCAACCAGCAGGACAGATTTCTTTTCGTCGGCGATATACGCACCAAGATTCGAGGCGGAAGTGGTTTTTCCCACGCCCCCTTTTTGATTTGCAAATACAATAATACTTCCCATAGGGTATCAGTATATAAAATGAATATGGTTGTGTCATTCATAATGACGGTATAATAACGGCATAATGACGGGCGGAGACGGGCTTTTGATATTTTCAAAGCTCATAAAATATGATAAAAAGAAAAATCATGAGTGATGTAATAATAAATGATAGCGATTATTCATTTGCTGCGTTCTACAGGTTTACTCCCCTGGAAAATCTCGATGATCTGAAGGCGGACATAAGTTCGGCCGGAGAGAAATACAATATTATCGGACTGATAATAATGGCAAAGGAAGGGATTAACGCCACGGTCACCGGAAATCGCGACGATCTAAGGGATTTTCTTTCCTGGCTTCAACGTATACCCAGACTCAATAACCTGGAAGTCAAATATTCCAACGCCCGCCTGCACCGGCGACCATTTCGCCGCTTGAAAATAAAAATAAAAAAAGAAATCGTTACCATGGGCCTGGAAAATATTGACGCCGCCCGCGACGCAGGCGACTACGTCGAGCCCAGAGACTGGAACGATATTATTTCTGATCCCCAGGTAATGCTCATCGATACCCGCAACGTCTATGAATATCGCATCGGCACGTTTCGGGGGGCACGGAATCCCGAGACTTTAAATTTCAGGGAATTTCCCGGGAAAATAGCGGAACTTGTTGAAAAAGAACGCCCCAAAAAGGTGGCCATGTTCTGTACAGGCGGTATTCGTTGCGAAAAAGCTACGGCTTTTATAAAGCAGCTGGGCATTGACGAAGTATATCACCTGCGCGGCGGCATATTAAAGTATTTCGAGGAAGTTCCCCGGGAAAAAAGTCGCTGGAACGGCGCGTGTTTTGTTTTTGACGGCCGCATTACCGTAAATCAGGAACTTCAAGCCCGCCCCGAACCACTGTGCCGCCATTGCGGACAGGTAATGACTCGCGAAAACAAAGACAGCGAATATATATGCCATCAGTGCCTGGAATACCCCGCGCACCCCGGCAAACTCCGCGCACCCGACAAACCCCGCGCACCCGGCAAACTCCGCGCACCCCGGCGCACGATAAAACCAGCAGCACGCCATAAATTCCAATCTGGCAAACCCCGTGCACCCGGCAAACCCCGCGCACCCGGCAAACCCCGTGCACCCCGGCGCACGATAAAACCAACAGCACGCCATAAATTCCAATCTGGCAAACCCCGCGCACCCGACAAACTCCGCGCACCCCGGCGCACGATAAAACCAACAGCACGCCATAAATTCCAATCTGGCGAACCCGCTTTTCCGACAGCGCAATAGTGTACAAACCCATTCAGGCGCAATAGCGTACGAACCCATTCGGGCGCAAAGAAATACCAACCCATTCAGGCGCAAAAGCGTACAAACCCATTCGGGCGCAAAGGCGTACCAACCCATCCAGGCGCAAGCCAAGCGTACAAAACTGCGTCCCGCCGGAACGGGCTCATGTTTCACGTGAAACAATACGGTACATATATCCTTGGCAGTTTTAATCCTCAGGCTTCATCTTCCTTGGGC
>JACSEG010000128.1_pt1 | contig 14970 bp, 8 predicted proteins | sample 8225521 | NCBI WGS metagenome assembly JACSEG01 (sample SAMN15705060, study PRJNA637333) | viral metagenome | isolation source: viral RNA from sea star tissue | host: Pisaster ochraceus | place: USA:Santa Cruz | collected 2018
CTCATAAGTCGCTGCCTTTCTTTGTAAAAGAGCTCCTTCCATGTCCTTTCTGCCACAAAAGCATCACAGTTGGGGATAGAGTGAACCTGTGCTTCTTCCCTTCCCGTTGCATGAAAATCCTGTGTCGACAACATTGCAGACATGTCAGGAAGTACTTCTATAAACCGAGAAACTATCTCTTGATACCGAAGCCCGGTTGCGTCTACTTCGGATCGTCTTGACAGAACCGCACTGCTTTGTATCGCGCTCTCTATCATGCTCTGGGCCCGACTAGAGAGCATGCTTTGCAGGTGCTTTGTGTCTGGCGAAAGCAGCAGGGTAAAATGATGCAAGAGCATGTTCTTGGTGTACCGCATGGCGCTGCCCGACACTTTTTTTCCGTCCAACAGCAGGTCGTGCTTCTCGTTCGATTCCACCTCGACCCCTAGCCCAGACAAAAGTGTTTGAAAACAAGAGAGGTTCTTCTGTACTTGATCGTGCTGCGATGCAGAGATGATACAAATGTTTGCGTTTTGCTCATCGTGATACACGGTCCCTCCTCCGCTATCTCTACGCGCAAATAGCACCTGATGTTTGTTCATGATTGAAAAATTGCATTCTAACCAGGGGTTCTGGTTTCTTCCAATGACCACAGCGGGGCTGCTTTGCCAGAAAAGAATGCTCGGTTTTATTATTTGCTGTGGGGTGTGGGGGTTGCCGCTGCTAGGGTTGCCGCTGTTGCTGCTGCTGCTGCTGCTGCTGCTAGTGTTGCTGTGAAAAAGTGCCTGTTCAAGGGCGAGACCTGTGTATATGTCGAGAACGTGTTCTACAACATATACATTCAACGATCTTAGTTTTCCTGTCCTACAGTTGTGTTTTCTATGATGTACTTTTCTAGGTTTCCAGGAACAATTTCATCTATTCTTCCCGCAACAATCCACTCATCTTCTGTGATGTTCGTTCTGTCTTTCTTTCCTTTCTTGAGTACCCAAAAACTCTTTCCTCTCTCACGTGGGAGGGCAAAGTAAATGTTTAACTCTCTGTTGGAAATAAAGAAGTGGTTTTCGTCCATGTGAAACTGCGAATAGCTGATTCTTGGATAGAAGGGAGTGCTGTGCACCCAATCTTTTTCCCCAAGGAAAAGGAAGGCTCCACCCTTGTACTCGTATACGAGTGCCTGTCGTCCGCTTGTAAAGCTAAACGTGGTATTCGCATTGTTGTTAAAGTTGGTATTGTTGAAAGTAGTATCGTTACCAATAAGTCCTATTCTATCCGCTCTTACGTTTCCGCCAATTCTAATGGTTTCTAATGCGTTTTGCATAAGGGTAAACACTATGTCAGAAGTCATGATTCCTACGAGTCTGCTAATTTCCGTAAAGTTTCTTGGATCAAGAATAAGCAGGGTCGGAAAATCAGTGATGTTGTAACTGTCCTGTACGACCGTATCTCCCTGAACGAGAACAGGAACAAAACTGCTGTTTACTTTGTTTGCAACTATGTCGTTGGACAAGGTTCCGTTGTAAACGCTTTTTGATATGGCACTCGGGGGGACATCGACAAAGAATACGAATAGCGGGTTATTATACTTTTCCGCGATTAACTTAGAGTAGTCTAGGTTTCCAGACCAGTTTATCGCATGTTGTGTATCAGATAATTGAGCAAAAACACCTTGTATTCCTAAAAAGCATAGAAATGCCATAGAAAGTAATGTTAGTCTAAAAGTTTTTCTCATAATTTTACCCATCCTTTGTTATTGGTTTTTTTATTTAAAATCATCATCATTATCGCAATGTCTGACTGCCGCACACCTGATATGCGAGAAGCCTGTTGTAGCGTTTGTGGCTTATGTTCTTTAAGTTTTTCTTTACTCTCATTCGATAACCCTATTATATTATCGTAATCTATGTGGTTAAATATTAGCGTTTTTTCTAGTTTTTTTAATTTTATGATATCTTTTTCCTGTCTTCGTATGTATCCGTCATATTTGATGTCAATTTCGCTCTGTTTTAACGCCTCTTTGCTGTATTTTTGGGTGTTGAACATGGTTTCGTCGTAATCCATCAGCTCTTTTATCGTCATCGATGCCTGTTTTAACACATGCTGAAAGCTTTTTCCGATAAACTGCTGTAGCTCGGGGTGTTTTTCGCAATCTGGCTTCTTTACGAAACGATTCTCTAATTCATGCTTTACCATGACAATTTCTTCCTTCTGTTTCTCTACGTTTTTCATCTGCAGGTCTTGTATAAGCCCCACCGCGTGCCCGATATGCGTAAGCCTCTTGTCACAAGAATCATGGCGAAGGTTCATTCTGTGCTCTGCACGGGAAGTAAACATGCGATACGGCTCTTCTGTTCCTAGGCTTATAAGATCGTTTATCAGCACCCCTATGTAGGCCTCACTACGACTAAGGACTACAGGATCTTGCTTGTTGATCTGCGCTGCCGAGTTTATGCCCGCTAAGAGCCCCTGTGCCGCAGCCTCCTCGTAACCAGAGGTGCCATTTATCTGACCCGCAAGAAACAGCCCCTGTATCTTCTTGCTTTCCAAGTTGTTTTTTAGCTGTGACGGGTCACAATAGTCGTACTCGACCGCATATCCGGGACGCAGGATCTCCGCCTGTTCTAATCCGGGTATCGTATGAATAAACTGTGTTTGCACGTCTTCGGGAAGAGAAGTCGAGATGCCATTGAGGTACATCTCGTCTGTTTGCAAGCCCTCCGGCTCTATCATTACCTGATGTTGGTCTCTGTCTGGGAATTTTTTTACCTTGTCCTCTATCGAGGGACAATATCGAGGCCCTGATCCCACCATCTTTCCCGAGAAGAGCGGGGATCGAGACAGGTTTTCTCTGATGCACTGGTGTGTCTTGGGGGTGGTAAAGGTTCCGTAGCATGCGACTTGGTCTTTTTCTAGCACTTCCTCTTCAAATGAAAACGGTATGATCTGATCGTCTCCAAAATGCGAGCTGAGCTTGTCAAAGTCTAGTGAACGGCGGTGAACTCGTGCCGGTGTTCCAGTTTTGAGCCGTCCCATGCGAATTCCCGCATTGCAGAGAACTTTTTCTAGCCCTCGTGCCGAAGGCTCTGACAACCTTCCTCCATCGGCCATGTACTCGCCCATAAAGATCGTTCCGTTTAAAAACGTTCCTGTGGTAAGCACCACGCTCTTTGCCGTAATCTTCGTGTTCCGCTCGGTTATCACTCCACAAATTCGTTTGCTTCCTTTCTTCTCTTCGAGAAGAAAATCCACGACCGTGTTTTGAAGAAGAAAAAGATTCTTTTCTTGTTCGAGCGTACTCTTGGCTGCTATTTGATAGGCGAGTTTGTCTGCCTGCGCTCGCGGCGCCTGCACGGAAGGGCCCTTGCTTTGGTTGAGAATACGGAACTGTATCATGGTCTTGTCTATCAGTTTGCCCATCTCTCCTCCGAGAGCATCTATCTCTCGTACCATGTTGCCTTTTGCTAGCCCTCCAATGGCGGGATTGCAAGAAAGTTTTCCTATGGTATCGAGGTTTTGGGTTATGAGAGCAGTTCGACAATTTAATCGTGCAAGAGCTAGGCAGGCTTCTATGCCCGCATGTCCTCCACCAATTACTATCGCATCAAAATCCATTTTTTTTTCCTTCTACCTATAGTGTATTACTTTTTCGTAAAACGAATGGAGCATTTTTTGCACTTTCTCTGGATTATCTACATGGAGTATGTGTGATGTCTGAGGCACTGTCTCTAGCTGATAGTTCGGAAAATACTTCTGTATGTAAGACTCCGACTCCTCGGTAAAATAATCTGTCGTTTCCGCTCTCAATACAAGCACGGGGCCTTCGTAGGTCTTTCCCTCTGCGCTCGCGGGAAAAGAGCAGATTGCATCAGATTGTCGTATAAGCTCGTCCACATTAAGGGAGAGTTGTATCCCTCCGTCTTCTTCGCATATGTTCTTTGCAAGAAAGAGAATAAGCGGCTGGTCTTCTATGTATTCGCCAAGCATCTGCACTGCCTCTCTGCGCGTCTTCGGGTTCCGCTTGCATATTTCCTGGTAGGCACGAAGGTAGGGCAAATTTAGAGGCGGATAGGTCATAGGAGCTATGTCCATGATGACAAGGGAGCGGACTTGCTGTGGATTGTGTAGCGCGTGGAGCATTGCGTATTTGCCACCCACGGAATGCCCGAGCAGGTGTATCTGCTGGTCGGCGGGGTCCGCTGGATGGTCGGCGGCGGGGTCGGACGCTAGAGCGCGGGCGGCGTGCTCGGCGCAAGCCTTCTCTATGCTCGCAGAAACTAGGTGCTCTGTGCTCTCGAAATCTCCGGGAACAACATGAGGCGACTTGCCGTGATTTGGATTGTCAAAAACTATGGGATGTACCTTTTCTTGTATCATCCTCGCTACCGATAAAAGATTTGTCCCTGACCCTAACAGACCATGAAACAGGAAGCAAAGCTCCCTTTCTCTTTTATCAACAACTTGTGTTTGTACGTCAAAGGGCTGTGTGTAAAGAACAGCTGCCATCCCTATCCCCTATCTGTGTTTTTTTCTCTTCTTTAGCTCTAATTCTTGTCTCACTTTGTCAATATAACTCTGTGTTGCCTGCTTCTTTTCTTCTCCAGAAGAATTACTAGAACCATAAGAAGCGCCCGAAGCAAGAGCAGTGCCCGAAGCAGTAGTAGCAGTAGTAGCAGGGGCGTTTGTGTGTGCCAAAGTGCCCTGTGCTGCTGTCTCCAATCCCTGTCTTGCCGCTGGCTCTGATCCTGTCGCAACAAGTTTTTTATGAAAGCCAAAAAAGTAGAGCAATGGTGTTGCAATAAAAATGGAAGACCACGCACCTTCTATAACACCAATAATGAGTACTAGGGCAAAGTTTCGTATGTCCCCTATGGCAAAGATGAAGATTGCAGATACTGCTAACAAGGTTGTAAGAGAAGTGATGATGGTACGCGTGAGGGTTTTCGTGATACTCGTATCTGTTATTTGAGTAAAAGGCGAGTCCTTCATGATCATGTTGTTTTCGCGAATTCTATCAAAGATGACTATGGTGTCGTTTATAGAATACCCAATGATGGTCAGCACCGCTGCCACAGTTGAAACAGTAATCTCTATTCGAAAAGCTCCTATGCAGGCGATGATAAAGAGTGCATCGTGTACGAGTGCACATATTGCCGAGATGGCGAATTGTAGTTTAAATCGTAGCCAAATGTACAAAAGCATGAGAAGCAGGGCGATGCTTACGATGATCGCAGAGTTGTTTAGAAGGTTTTGCGATATGGTGGATCCAATAAAGGCAGAACTCAGTACCTCGTACTCTACGTTTTTGTCTAAGACCTGCGTAAACTTTTGAAACTGCTCTTCCTTGTTTTCTGTTGTTGAATCTATCTTGATGTTGAATTGATTTGCGGAAGTATTTCCAAAACGAGAAACACTGATTTTTTCAAAACTACCCTGAAAATAGCCTTCTATTTCCTCGATCGAGACGTTTTCTTTGATCTCTATGTTTATGCTTTGGCCCGAACTAAAATCTATACCAAAATTAAATCCTTTGCTCGAAAGAAAAGTAAAGACAAGGAGTATCGTTGTTATGCCTATAGACAACAACAAGCCCCAAGAATTGAATCGTGAAAACGGAATAATACGGTTGTTCATCATCGTAATTTCCTCCAACTTATACTGGTGTTTTTTAGTTTGACTGTTTCTGTTCCAAAATCAAAGAGAAGTCGCGATATAAAGAGTACCGAGAAAAGCGTGGTAAGAATGCCGGTAGAAAGGGTGACCGCAAAACCTTGAATTCTTCCTGACGATAACTGTGCGATAAAAATGGAGGCGACAAGGGTTGTGATGTTTGCATCTAGGATGGTCCAAAATGCCTTGCGAAATCCGTTTTCAATGGCAGTGTGTCTCAGTTTTCCCTGTGCAAGCTCTTCTTTTATCCTTTCAAAGATAAGCACGTTTGCGTCCACCGCCATGCCGACAGTAAGAATTATTGCAGCGATTCCGGTCAGCGTAAGAGTAAAGTTAAACGAAGTAAGAATGGCCAGGATGAAAAACACGTTGCAGAGCAAGGTTATTACTGCGGTTACGCCAGAACCTATGTAATAGATGATCATAAAGACGATGACAAGAATAAAACCTATCGTAAGGGCTCGTAACCCCTGTTCTATTACAATTTGACCGAGGCTCGGTCCGATAAGCTCTTGATTTACTACGTTCAACGTAACGGGCAATGCGGCGGTCTGTAAAACTATTGCTATGTCGTTTGCAAGATCTCTGCTAAACCCCTGTATTACGGCGCTTCCATCACTGATGACGGCAGAAAGGGTGGCGTATGCACGCACTCTTTTTTCTAACACTATTGCCATCGAACGATTAATATAGTCTGCGGTCAAGGTTGCGAATTTTTGAGTTCCTTCTTGGTCCAGTTGAAAATCGACAATGGGTCTGTTTGACAACTGGTCGGTACTGACCAAGGCTCTTTCTAGATGAGATCCATCTATGCCATAGTCTTCTATGTTTTGGTAGACCACTATCCAAAGCTGATGGGTGTCTATGCCAAATGCGTCTCGAACAACGTATTCGAGAATTTCCGTTCCCGCCTGTATAAAGTCTGGTGCGTTTTCTCCCGTATACGTCCATGAGGAATCTTGTCGCTGGAGTGCTATCAGTTTTTCTGTTGCGTCATCGTCCACCAAGATAAATGACAAGGAGCCCTTGCCTTGAAGAAAGCCGTTGATTTGCTCTCGGTCATCCTCTCCTGGTATCTCGACAAGGATGCTATCATCGTTGAGTCGCCGAAGAGATGGCTCGCTTACTCCGAAACTATCTATTCTGCTTTGCAAAACGATCATGGCTCTGTCCACCGCTTCCGATAACTCCGTGGCACTCGGTGTATGTTCTAAACGAGTAGCGAGGTCTTCTTGATCCACTCTTAGCGTGGCACTTACCCCGCCAGAAAGATCAAGCCCAAGCTTTATGATGCTATCTTTCGACTTCTTTATGGCTGTATATTTTTCTCTGTAGTATGTCAGAAGTATCTGATTGATCTCGTCCTTGTTTCGAAACACAGCAAAGAGTTCTTGTGCAGATGCATTTTCCGCAAGTGTGGTTTCTTTTGCCACAGCACGTTCTCTTGCCTTCGTTCGCAGATCCAAGAAACTTTCGCTTACCTTGTTCATGGCAAACACGTCTTCTGTGTCTCCTTGCAGTATGGCAAGAACTTTTTCCGTGTCTTTTTCTGCCTGCTCTATGGCTCTTGTTCGAATACTGCTTCTATTGCTTAGTGCTATGGCCTTTGTTTCTTCCGTAGTAAAAAAGTACCATTTTATGCTTGGATACAGTGATAGTACTCCTAGCGCTATGAGCACACCTAGTATAATTAGACGTAGTCGTTTTCCCATTATCTTCCTTTAAGTGACGATTATTTTTTTTCTTTTCCCGTGCTGTTGTCGTCTTTTAGTTTTTTGGGATCGTCTTTTGTTTTGTTCTTTGCTACTGTTTTGTCATCTTTGATATCAGTGTTTATAACACTTGCTATGCTTTCTCTCATGACTTCTAATTGAGTGTTTGCATCTACCTTGATAACTATCATTTTTTCCTTTGTTGAAGTAATTGTTCCATAGATTCCTCCTATGGTTACAATCTTGTCTCCATTCTTTAGGTTGGCAAGCATCAGTTTTGCTGCCTTTTGCTTCTTTGATTGTGGTCTTATCAGAAAGAAATACATCACTACGATCATAAGACCAAACGTGACAAGGGTTGGCACTGAAGATCCAGATTGTCCTGCTGCACCTGCGCCGCCTAGAAGATATATATAATTTTCAAACATTTTTTTTCCTTTTCGTGTGTTTTTCTTTAGAATACCAAAAAACGCATCAAGAGTCAACCAACGAAAAACCGAGAATGAGTCGTCTCTGGAGTCTCGCGGAGCCCCGCGTTTAGTCTATGGGTTGGTCGCTTGGGGAAATGATATCGCCTAAGTCGAGTGCGGGCCATTTGCCTATTCCCATCCATATCCAGTCTGATATTTCATCGGGGCTAAACAACTCGCTAAACAAGGTGATGCTGTTTATTCCGTTTATGTTCACTAGGTTTCCGTTTTCTCCTGTGGCTCCACTAATCCTTGTCCTGTTTGCATTATAGAGTTCGCTCTCTGGCGACCTGCCTTCTGAACTATAGATCCGACTTCTAACGAAGTCTGTGGTTTCCTCTGATGTATGAGTCAGTCCAATTATTTTTCCAAAATGATTGCTGTCTCCTTCACTTCGAATTATGGTGCTCCGAGAATAGCCAATGAGAACATCCTCCGGGTAAATGTTTGAGTTAATAAAACCAAACATTCCTCCTACTTTATCTATTCCTGTCACGGTCCCTGTTGCGTAGCCCGTAACGTTCACTCTAATTTGAACAAATCCGACCAGACCTCCCACATAAAGTTCTCCTGTCACGTCTCCTGTCGAATAGCCCTTTGTCTGACCACTTCCAATGCTCGTCAGGCCGATCAAACCTCCCACTGTTTCTATTCCCGTAATGTCCCCTGTCGAATAGCCAGTGATAGTTGTTCCATGTAGGCTTACGCTCACTCCGACCAAGCCTCCCACATAAATTTCTCCTGACACGTCCCCAGTCGAATAACCATTGAGAACACCACCCTGGCTAGTGTCATATCTTCGATCTTCGCTGTGATGGAGACCTACTAACCCTCCTGTGGTCTGATAACCTTTTACCGATACATTCGAAGACCCGTATACTAAGGCACCAACAGTGACACCCACTAGGCCTCCTACGTTTCTTCCTCCGCGCCCTTCTACCCTGCCTGCACCAGGACGGCTAGTCTCTGCTCTTACGTTCCTTATTACCCCTCTCTTAAGTACCCCCGCTATAGAACCCACATTGGTTTTTCCTATAAACGTACAGTCTATTAATGTAAGGTCTTTTACCACTACTCTACCTGTCCTGTACATAGTGAACATGTATCCAAAAAGCCCTACATGTGAATCATCGCCTTCTATTCGTATTCCTGTAATGCTAAAACCACCTCCGTCTAGAGTTCCCCAGAAATAGCGAGCATCGCTTCCTACCGGTTCAAAATTGCTTGTTCCTTCTACTGCTTCTGGAAGCTGTATGTCGTTCATGAGTACATAGTCATCATGCCGACCGACTCGCATCGCCTGGAGATCTTGCCAGTTGCGTATCTCTCCAGGTCTGTAAATCGCCACTTCCTGTATGCCAGCAAGCCCAGGACCTGACAGACCTATCACTGCTCCGCTTTCCTCAGACAGGTTGCTGTCTTCTAGTTCCGATTTTTGTATGACAATGCGATTGTCTGCGTTCGGGTTTTTCGTAAAGCTCGAGCCATAGGTACTCGAGCTCGTGTCAAGATGTACCATGTACTCACTGTCAGGATCGCTACTGAATTCGGACGATTCAATCGACAACACCACATCGTCGCTCAACAACAAGTCGTCTCGTATCGCTTGCCCGATGGGGACGGGAACCACGGACCCAGGTTCTTGACTGTAGTACGGGGTGACCTCTAGCCCGATCTGGGTAATGCGTATTGTCATTTCTATGTACTGCGTGTTGAAACCTGTCGCTCGTGCAAAAACCCGATAGCGCACTGTTCCTGGTGTCAGGGTGGCGTTCGGGTCAACGGTAATCACACCCGTACTCAGATCTATTGTTATTGTGGAATCAGAGAATTGTACTCCACCTCTTCTGTACAAGCCGTAGCTTATCGTTGTTCCGCTTGTCGCCGTAGGTTTCGTTTTCGGGTTTATAGTCGCAACAGGTGAATCTACCGTATATGAATACTCCGTCTGATCGTAGCTTAGCGTGCCCGTAAAGTCAGTCGATCCTGTCGTGGTAGTCGCTTTTGCCACGGTCCCTGAAAAGATGCTCACCTCAGTGAAAGCATTGTACGTCTCTACAGCCACAAAGTAATGAGTGCCTGAACGAAGGTCTAACACCTGTACGTTCGTAAGCCCTAGTGTTTCCTCGATCTGCGATCTGACCCTTGCCTCCTGCACGAGCACCTCTACTTCGGGATCAGGGTCGTCAACATTACCAGAAACATAATACACACGATACATAAGATCCTCGGGTTCGAGTATTGTGCCGTCTTGCTTCGTGCCACGCTCTGCTGGCGCTAACCATTGTACATTAAACGAACGGTTTTCTATGCCTGAGCTTTCTATCCGAATCCTGGTGACAGCACCCGAAACTCGTGGGAGTATTCTTATCTCAAACAACACCTCTTTCCTAAAATATCCCTCAGCTTCTGCGATGACAGCAAACTTCATTGTCCCTGTGACCGTAGGATAGACCGTGATCTCTCCTGTTTCTTCGTTCACGCTAATAACCGCGTCGTCGAAGGTTCCTTCTATTCTCTCGAGGCTATAGCTTATTAGTGATTGCAGGGTTGATTGAACAGAGGGCTTTTTGTCCGGGGTGATCGTAAAGGGACTGTCGCGCACCATAAGTTCGTGTTCTGTTTTTGTAAAGCTCAAGTCGCCAACAAAACGTATCGGCATGATTACCTCTACTATTTCTCTGGACAGGGTGCTTGTTGCTGCAAAGGAATTGTAGGTCTCCACTACCAAGAAGTAACGGGATCCTGAGTCAAGCTTTTCAATCTGTGCGTTTGTAATGCCTCGCGCTGTCCCTATCTTTTGTGCAGAACCACTCGACGTAGCAAGATTTTTTATTTCTTCTGCAGTGGGTGAACTGGCATCCATTTCTCGCTTAATAAAGTAGACCTGATAGGCAAGCTCTCCTTCTTGAAGCAACTGCCCTCCTATCTTCGTGCCTAGGTATATGGGAGGACTCCATGTAAGCATTATATTCCATGTAGGTATTATGTCGTTTGCTGGAGGAATCACCTCCTGACTTAGTCTTATGGGTGGTCCAGACGCGGTTGGCTCTATGCTCTCATCGATGACTGCGGGGGGTGGCGCACAAGAAAACCCCGCCAATACCAGTAACACTAATAGTAGTGTGCTCGCAACTGTCTTGCTCGACAGTAGTGTGCTCGCGGTTGGCGAGTTCGACAGTAGTGTGCTCGCGGTTGGGGGGGCTGTCATGTTTTTGCTTCCAAAACATGGTCTGTTTTTTGCTATAAAATGTCCTGTGACTGGTTTCATATCCTTGCACTCCTTAAGTCCTCCCTCTCTTTCTATTTTATCCTTTTATGATGTTTTTTGTTTCGCAGAGATATCGTCTAAGTCGAGAGTGTGCTGCGAGCCTCGCCAAGCTGCGAGCCCCGCTGAGTCCCGCCGAGTCCCGCGTTTAGTCTATGGGTTGGTCGCTTGGAGAAATAATATCGCCTAAGTCGAGTGCGGGCCACTTGCCTTTCCCCATCCATATCCAGTCTGTTATTTCATCGGGGCTAAACACCTCGCTAAACAAGGAGATGTCGTTTATTCCGTTTATGTTCACTGGGTTTCCGTTTTCTCCTGTGGCTCCACTAATCCTTGTCCTGTCTGCATTATAGAGTTCGCTCTCTGGCGACCTGCCTTCTGAACTATAGATCCGGCTTCTAATGGAGCTTACGTTTTCCTTTAATGCATAATTCCATCCAATTATTTTTCCAAAAAAACTATTATTTCCTTCACTTCGAAATACGGTGCTCCGAGAATAGCCAACGAGAACATTCTCAGGGAGAATGGTTGAGCTAACAAAACCAAACATTCCTCCCGCACTTTCTATTGCTGTCACATTTCCTGTTGAATAACCCGTAATGTTCGCTCTAAGTTGAACAAATCCGACCAGACCTCCTACGTAGAGTCCTCCTGTCACGTTCCCTGTTGCGTAGCCTTTTGTCTGACCACTTCCAAAGTTAGACGTGCCGACTAGACCTCCCACAGCTTCTATTCCCGTAACGTCCCCAGTAGCATAGCCAATAACGGTTGTTCCATTATTGCTTACGCTCATTCCGACCAAACCTCCTATATTAATAGTTCCTGTTACGTCTCCAGTCGAATAGCCACTGACAACACCACCCTGACCAGTGTAGTAAGCTGTCCGACCTCCGCCGTAATGGTATCCTACCAAACCTCCTACTCTATCAAAACCCTTTACTGGTACATTCGAAGACCCATACACTAAGCCATCAACAGTGACACCTACTAAGCCTCCTACGTTGTCTCCTCCACGCCCTTCTACCCTACCTGCACCAGGACGGCTAGTCTCTGCTCTTACATTCCTTATGACCCCTCTTGTAAGCACCCCTGCTATAGAACCCACATTGGTTTTTCCTATAAACGTACAGTCTATTAATGTGAGGTCTTTTACTACATCTCTATTTATCCTGAGCCCAGTGTACATATATCCAAAAAGCCCTACATGTGAATCATCACCTTCTATTCGTATCCCCGTAATGCTAAAACCACCTCCGTCTAGAGTTCCCCAGAACTGGCGATTATCGTTTCCTATTGTTTCAAAGTTGCTTGTTCCTTCTGCTGCTTCTGGAAACACGATGTCGTTCTTGAGCACATAATCATGATACATATTGTATCGCATCGCCTGGAAATCTTGCCAACTGCGTATCTCTCCAGGTCTATAGATCGCAATCTCCTGTATGCCAGCGATTCCGGGACCTGACAGACCTACCAGATTTCCATCCACAGAATCTAGATCCTGTTGAATAAAAACTTTTTCGCCATTCAACAGAAAACGACCTGTCACTTCTTCTATTTCTAATTTGCTTAAGGTGATGCGATTGTTGATCGGTGTTTTTGTAAAGAAAGTTCCATATCCACTAGTATCGTAGATCTCTCTTTCATCTTCAATGTGTATCTTGTATTCACCGCCTGATCCACCGCCAAGCTCACTACTGAATCCAGACGATTCAATCGATAGCACCACATCATCGTCCGCCAATGAATCGTCTCGTAGCGCCAGCCCCAAGGGTACGGGAACCACGGACCCAGGTTCTTGACTGTAGTATGGGGTGACCTCTAGCCCGATCTGGGTAATGCGTATTGTCATTTCTATGTACTGCGTGTTGAAGCCTGTCGCTCGTGCAAAAACCCGATAGTTCACTGCCCCAGATGTCATGGTAGCGTTTGGGTCAACGGTAATCACACCCGTACTCAGATTTATTGTTATTGTGGAATCAGAGAATTGTACTCCGCCTCTTCTGTACAAGCCGTAGCTTATCGTCGTTCCGCTTGTCGCCGTAGGTTTCGTTTTCGGGTTTATAGTCGCAACAGGTGAGCCCACTGGATATGAATACTCCGTCTGATTGTAGCTTAGCATGCCCGTAAAGTTAGTCGATCCTGTTGTGGTAGTCGCTTTTGCCACGGTCCCTGAAAAGGTGCTCACCTCGGTGAAAACATTGTAGGTCTCTACAGCCACAAAGTAAAGAGTGCCTGAACGAAGGTCTAACACCTGTACGTTCGTAAGCCCTTGTGATTCCTCGATCTGCGATTGGACCCTTGCATCCTGCACGAGCACCTCTACTTCGGGATCAGGGTCGTCAACATTACCAGAAACATAATACACACGATACACAAGATCTTCGGGTTCGAGTCTTGTGCCGTCTTGCTTCGTGCCACGCTCTGCTGGCGCTGTCCATTGTACATTAAACGAATGGTTTTCTATGCCTGAGCTTTCTATCCGAATCCTGGTGACAGCACCCGAAACTCGTGGGAGTATTCTTATCTCAAACAACACCTCTTGCCTAAAATATCCCTCAGCTTCTGCGATGACAGCAAACTTCATTGTCCCTGTGACCGTAGGATAGACCATGACGTTTCCTCTAATCTCGCTCACGTCGATAATTGTGTCGTCGAAGGTTCCTTCTATTTTCTCGAGGCTATAGCTTATTGATGATGGCAGGGTCGAGCTAACAGAGGGCTTTGTGTCTGGGGTGATCGTAAAGGAACTGTCGTATACCATAAGTTCGTGTTCTGTTTTTGTAAAGCTCAAGTCGCCAACAAAACGTATCGGCATGATTACCTCTACTATCTCTCTGGACAGGGTGCTTGTTGCTGCAAAGGAATTGTAGGTCTCCACTACCAAGAAGTAACGGGATCCTGATTCAAGGTTTTCAATCTGTGCGTTTGTAATGCCTCGCGCCGTTCCTGCCTTTTGTGCAGGGCTCGCAGACATAGCAATGGTTTTTATTTCTTCTGCAGTGGGTGAACTGGCATCCATTTCTCGCTCAATAAAGTAGACCTGATAGGCTAGCTCTCTTTCTTGAAGCAATCGCCCTCCTATCTTCGTGCCTAGGTATATGGGAGGACTCCATGTAAGTATTATGTCATTTGCGGGAATCACCTCCTGACTTAGTCTTATGGGTGGTCCAGACGCGGTCGGCTCTATGCTCTCATCGATGAATTCAGCAGGTGGCGCACAAGAAAACCCCACCAATACCAGTAACACTAATAGTAGTGTGCTCGCAACTGTCTTGCTCGACAGTAGTGTGCTCGCGGTTGGCGAGTTCGACAGTAGTATGCTCGCGGCTGTCTTATTTGCGGGGGGCGCACTGGCTGTCGTATTCGCGGTTGGGGACCCTGTCATGTTTTTGCTTCCAAAACATGGTCTGTTTTTTGCTATAAAATGTCCTGTGACTGGTTTCATATCCTTGCACTCCTTTAGTCCTCCCTCTCTTTCTATTTTATCCTTTTATGATATTTTTTGTTTTGCAGAGATATCGTCTAAGTCGAGAATGTGGCGCGAGTCCGCCGAGCCCGCCGAGCGCCGTCGCGAGCCCCGCGTTTAGTCTATGGGTTGGTCGCTTGGGGAAATGATATCGCCTAAGTCGAGTGCGGGCCACTTGCCACTTCCCACCCATGTCCAGTCCGTTCCTGCTTCGAGACCAAACAGCTCGCTAAACAATTCTCTAGACAGGGTAGCGCTGCTTGCTCCGTCTATGTTTACTGGGTTTCCGTGTTCCCCCGTGGTAGTTTCGGCTATATTCGTTCCGTCCATGTTACGAAGCTGGCTTTCTGATGGATTACTTCGCAAACTACTGTAGGTTTTTTTCCGAACGCTTTCTTCGGTTTCCTC